>ENA-OOWO01001416-OOWO01001416.1-human-gut-metagenome-genome-assembly--contig:-NODE-1416-length-15484-cov-4.687536_pt1 | contig 15484 bp, 10 predicted proteins | sample MGYA00241579_ERZ501327 | MGnify/ENA primary metagenome ERZ501327 (study PRJEB25962, sample SAMEA2042836) | human gut metagenome | biome: human gut; feature: human-associated habitat; material: faeces...
CTTCAAACCCTTCCTCAACACCCTTCTTGGCGGCATAGTCGATGGTAGCCAAATAATCACGATAGGCGTTTACACTGTTTTCATAGCGCACACGGTCTTCTTCGGAGAGAGAATGAACATCAACAATCTCTTCCAACTTCTCAAATACGGCTTTCTGAGCTTTAAAAGGCATACGATTTAATGTTTCCATGTTATTTAATACAAATATCCAACGTTCAAAATCCGTTTCGCACTCTGTTTCTGTCTTATTAAACAGGGGTAATGCGATAAAGATTTGCCTCAGTTTATCCGAAAACAATTTTCCGGTCTCACGGTCTGTCAATATAACATCGGTGCGCAACTTATGGTTCTCGTCCAACAGGAAATTGATGAAGAAGACTCCGTACACCGCTTTTATATCGAACTTCCAACTCTCTCCCTTCACGCCCTGACGGACAATGGCATGGGAAAGATAATACAGAGCACGTTCCTTGAAATAAACCTGGGAGCGGTTTTGCATCTCCACAATTATTTTCTCACCAGTGTCCGTAGTGCAGTAAATGTCGTAAATAGCAATACGGTCTCCCGGATACTCAGGCAACTGCTCATTGTTCAGAAAGGTAAGGTCGGTTATCACCCGTTCGCCCTCCAACAAATCATTTAAGAACTCGATTAGCAACTCCTTGGATACTTCCTGACCGAATATTTTCTTGAAGCCGTAATCGGTGAACGGATTGATAAACTTTCCCATTATGTTTTTCTGTGTTTCTATAACGGACAAAGATAATGATTTATATGGAAAAGGCATTCGGTGCAGTCTGTTTTTTTAAGAGTGAGGTCGATGTTTCTCAAATGCTCTTGCTGAAAGCAAGTTTTCAAGACTATTCGTTACCTTTCTCCACCAATTCCGATGAAGCCCGACAATGGCTTCTCTCACCGTCGTATCTTTGTCATGTAATCACAGAGTAACCGGTGCTTGAGATTTCGAAGTTATAAGTGTAAATCATTAAAAATTAGAAGATTATGTCAAAGTCAGTATCTTATTCGGTCGTACCCCGTAAAAACCCGCAGGAACCCGAAGCGGGAGTACGTTTCTATGCCCAGGCTCAGGCCAGCGGCGATGTCACAGTCCGCGAGATGTCGGAACGAATTCAGAGAACCTGTACCGTGACACGTGCTGATGTGGCGGCAGTGCTCACGGCGTTGGAAGATGTGATTGTGGAGGCGCTGAGTGCAGGCGAGATTGTGCGTCTGGCGGATTTGGGCACGTTTCAGATTGGTGTGAGCGGCAAGGGGGCCGATTCGGAAGATAAGTATGATGTTTCCATGATTAACAAGGCGCGTATCAATTTCCGTCCCGGACTGGCGTTGAGCGGCATGCTGACGGCGCTGTCGTTCAGCAAGGTGAACAAGCTGCCTAAGAAGGAGGAGAAGAAGCCTGAAGAGGAAGTCTCCGGTGTAAACGAGGGCTAACCTCTGAGGGTGTGTCAAAACTGAACCGGTCTGTCAAATCGTCAACTGTAGGGGGAGGGTCTGCCCTTACCAACGGTCACGGCCTTGGGAGTAATACACAAACAAGCTGTTTGGAGTGGGCAAACCTCGTCTCTACCGATGAAATGACAGCATTATAAACGTTTTGGCACATCCCTAAAAAAAAGTTTCGGAATAGAGTTTTAATCGTTTGAAAAAGGAGGAAATATGAAAAACTTGATTATTAAGATTCTGGAGTGCATCATGCTGCTCCTCAGAGCCAAGAGAAGAAAGAATGAGAGAGATTAACCTGATTGTAGTCCACTGTTCCGCCACACGTGCGGACAGGGACTTTACTGAAAACGACTTGGAGGTGTGTCATCGGCATCGCGGATTCAATGGGGCGGGTTATCATTTCTATATCCGCAAGAATGGGGATATTAAGAATACGCGCCCCCTAGAGAAGCCGGGAGCACATGCGCTGGGCTACAATGCACACAGCATCGGTATTTGTTATGAAGGCGGACTGGATGTCCGTTATCGTCCCGCAGATACGCGTACCGAATGGCAGAAACACTCTTTGAGGGTGCTTATCCGAACGTTGTTGATGGATTATCCCGGCTGCCGGGTGTGCGGACACCGGGATTTGAGTCCCGACCGCAACGGAGACGGACGCATCAGCCCCGAAGAGTGGGTGAAGGAATGTCCCTGTTTTGAGGTGACAAGTAAATTGTATGAGTAAAATATTTATATGATTTGTCCGTAGATAAATGAAAATCCCTTCCCTTTGTGTTAAATAATTAACATTTTGGGGAAGGGATTTCTAGTTGTCTATTATGTAACTAAAAAATGAAGTATTATTTATTTACTTTTTTCATCGTATCCGTAACCGTAGCCATAGGTTCTACCATAGCCGTATTTGCCATATGTGCCATATCCGTACTTTCCGGTTTTGATGTTTACATCATTGATGATGGTGCACAGGTTGGGCAACTTCTTATGGTCTCTCAGTTCGTTGATGAACAGATAGCCTGCTTTGGGTGTATAACCGGCACGGCATACGTAAATACTCATGTCTGCCACGCGCGAAATCAGTTGGGTGTCGGTCACCATACCGATGGGAGCGGTATCGAGTATCACATAGTCGAATTCCTTTTTCAACCGGTCGACAGCCTGTACCAGCGAGTCGCGTGCCACCAGTTCGGTCGGGTTGGGAGGGATGGCACCGCCGGGCAGGATGTACAGGTTGGGGGTGACATTGGACTGTTGCAGCAACGACATCAGGTCGGTGTGTTCCGGGTCGGCAAGGTAACGGGTGATACCGTCTTCCTTATGCGACATCTGGAAGGCTTTGTTCAGTCCCGGCTTGCGGATATCCAGCCCCACGATGACCACTTTCTTGCCCAGCAGGGCAAAGCTGATGGCAAGGTTGGCAGCCACAAATGATTTTCCTTCGCCACTGGTGGTAGAAGTGATTAACACCACCTTCTGATTGTTGCCCAACATATACTGCACGTTGGTACGGACATTGCGGAAGGTTTCGGCCATCATGTCGTTCTGGTTTTCGTGTACCACCACCGAACCTTCTTTCGGCATATTGTCTGATGCGGGAATATCGCCGATGATGGGTACGGTAGTCAGTTTCTCTACGTCCGAACGGTCTTCTATCTTGTATCTCAGCAGTTCGATGATATAAATGATGCCCACCGGGATGGCGATTCCCAAGACGAAGGCAATCAGGTAGATGAGTTTGCCTTTGGGAGAGACGGGGAGCAGACCTGCCTGTGCTTCGTCCACGATACGGGCGTTGTTGGCGGTAGAAGCCAGCGTAATGGCGTTCTCTTCGCGTTTCTGCAACAGCATGAGGTACAGTCCCGCCTTGATTTCCTGTTGGCGCGAGATGCTCACCAACTGGCGTTCCTGACCCGGTGCGCTGGTGATTCGTCCGGCGTATTTTCCTGCCTGGCGTTCAAGGTCGGCTTTGGTAATCATCAATCCTTTCTGCACACTCAGGATGGTGGTCTGCACGTTGCTGCGCATGGCACGGATGCTGGCGTCCAGGTTCACCACCACGGGGTTGCTTTCCGAAGAGGTGCGGAGGAGGCGTTTGCGCTCCAGCAGCATTTCGTTGTAGCGGTTGATGAGTTCGGTCAGGCCGGTGTCTGTCAGACCCACGTTGACCGGCAATACCTCGTAGGCATGGTCGGGGTTATTGGCATACTCTGACAGGAATTGCACCAGACGGAGCTGGGTGCTGTTTTCGGCACGTTTCTTTTCGTATTCGGAGTTCTCGCTGAGTGCCAGTTGAGCGTCACTCTTCAGGTCGGTCAGTCCGGCATCGCGCTTGAAGGTTTCCAGCTCTTTTTCGGTGGTTCCCAGCTCTCCGTTGATGATTTTGATACGCTCGTCGATGAATTCGGCAGTCTTGCTTGCCACTTCGTTCTTATCGTCGTTGGCATCACGGTTATAGATTTCTATCAGCTTGTTGATGAAGTCCACGCCGCGTTGGGGGCTGGTGTTCTGTAAAGTGATTTGGGCAATGGTTGTGGTCTTGGAGGTCGGTTCCACGGAAAGCGCATTGGCATATCCGTTTGCCATGATGCGCGGAGCTGCCACGGTGACGGTGATTTCCTGTTCCTTTTCAACGATTGCCGAGTCGCCGGGAGTAAAGCTGAACGTACCGTAAGGGGTAGTGAGCAGGGCAGGAAGTTTGTCGAAATCCTGTTTGAATTCCTGTTCGTCTATTTCCGTGCTGACACTCAGCTTTCCTCCGGGTTTCAGCACCACTTCAAGCACTGCTGCGCCATTGGGCAGTTTTTCTGCCTCTTCGGGGGTGAGCCACACTTTTACCGGTGTGTCTTTGTAAAGCTCTACAGGGCGGAGGTTCTCACGGGTTCTGTAGTTGATATACAGGTCCAGTTCCTCCACTACCTTTTTCAGCAGGGTACGTGAGTGCAGTACTTCCACTTCATTGTCGAAGTTGTTGGTAGACGAGTAAAAACCGAGATCTTCCAAATCGGCCAGTCCGGTGCTGACGCTGTTGTTTTTCTTGTTGTCTTTGATAATGACAGAGCCAGTAATGCTGTACACCGGTGTGGTGTAGTGCAGATAAATCCATCCTCCTATCAGGCATACCACAATACTGGCAACAAACCATTTCCAGTGGATGAGGTATTTGAAGAAGAGGGCTTTGTAGTCTACCTGCTCTTCTTGTTCGGTATAAAGTTCGTCGTATAAATTTTCTTTCATAATGAAATCGGGTTGTTTTATCGGGAAATAGTAACAATAAGGCTGGCAAGCGACACGAGTGTACCCACTACGGAGAACCAGATGGTGGTACTGTTACTGATGCCGGCGTTTTTGGCCTTGGTCTTATTGGGAGTGACGTAAATCACATCGTTCTGCTGCAAGTAATAATAAGGAGACAGTATAATGCTTGCGTCGTTCAGGTTCAGGGGGATGATTTCACGGTGTCCCTGTGCATCTTCACGGATGAGTTTCACGTTATCGCGTTGTCCGTAAATGGTCATATCGCCTGCCATGGCAAGTGCTTCAAACAGGTTTACTTTCTCGTTGCTGATAACGAAGCTGCCGGGGTTGGTCACTTCTCCCATGACGGAAATTTTATAGTTGGCCATGCGTACATTGACGATGGGCACTTCCGTGATGTAGGTTTTCAGCTTCTCTCTGATGAGGTTTTCGGCTTCGCTTTTGGTCAGTCCGCCGATGTGCAGGATGCCCAGTACGGGGAAGTCGATATTGCCTTTGTTGTCTACCAGATATTGCTGCAATACGGGTTGGTTTGTCAGGTTCTTGTTTTGATTACTGACGGTAGTGGCTACGATCAGGTTGAATGGTGCTGCTGTTTCCGGATCCGTAGTATTGACTGTTATGGTCAGCAAGTCCTTGGGCATGATGCGGGCATCATAGAGGGGGGGATTCTGGCCGGAAGTGTCCAGATACTCGGATGCTTGCAAGTATGGAACTTGTTTGTAGGCGGAACAGCTTACCAATACGAGGGCAAGAAGAACCAGCAAGGCATAATTCATTTTTTTCATTTGTCTATTCGTTTTTTATGTTTTGTCTTTTTGGTTAATAAGCTTGTTTGTCTTTGTGAAGCGCATTTGCTACGGTTTTATAGATGATGTAGAGGTCGAGCATGAATGTCCAGTGTTCCATGTACCAGATGTCTGCTTTTACACGTCCTTCCATTTGACTCAGTTCGCGTGTCTCTCCACGGAAACCGGTCACTTGCGCCCAGCCTGTGATGCCCGGTTTGATAAAGTGGCGCACCATATATTTATTGATAAGCTGCGAGTATTCTGCCGTATGTTTCAGCATGTGGGGGCGGGGACCGACAATGGACATATCGCCCAGCAGCACGTTGATGAACTGGGGAAGCTCGTCAATGTTGGTCTTGCGCATAAAGTTGCCGAACTTTGTCTTGCGTGGGTCGTTTAGCGTAGCCTGTATCTTGTCCGCATCTTTGTTCACTTTCATCGAACGGAATTTGTAACACCAGAATTCTTTGCCGTTCAGTCCGTTTCTTTTTTGTTTGAAGAAGATGGGGCCCGGCGAGGTAATCTTAATCACTGCACTGACTATCAGGAAAATGACAGGGAACAGGGTGCAGAGGAATAAGAGTGAGAAAAAGAAGTCGAAGGTGCGCTTTACCAGCCTGTTTTCAAAACTGCTGAGAGGCTCTTCGTGCAACCGCAGGATAGGCACACTGCCTATCAGACCGAAGCTCATGCGGTGGTGAAGGTAGTTGCGCACATTGGGCACACTGTAGAAATGTACCAGATTGTTTTCGCAATAATTGATGACCGGCAGAATGCAATTGCCCATCGAGGATGGAAGACTGCAATAAAGCTGCTCCACATGATGCTGTTTCAAGTAGTCGATGGTTTCTTCGGGCTTGCCCAGATAAGGACAGGAGGCCGGGAAATTTTCGTTGGGTACGGAATCGAAATAACCGATTACACGATATCCGCTGGTGGGGTCGTTGGTCATCTCATGATAAAGTTCCGTCATATTTTCTGTACTTCCCATATAGACTGCCGTGCGTGAGTTGCCTCCGCGTTTTCTGTATATTTTGACGCAGGAACGGAAAGTCAGCCGGTAGCAAATGAGACAAAGGGTGAACAACAGATAAAAAAGGATAAAAAAAGAATGGGAGTATTGACCGAAATCTGCCAGCGTGAAAGTAGTCATGGATAGCAATATGAAATAAAACATATTGAGCAGGCTGTGTTGCACAACCTGGTCGGCACGTACGGCGCGACGGTGCAGGATGATGCCTCTCGAAATAGTGCAGGCAAAATAGCACAAACTGAAAAGAACCAAAATCTGAGGCAATGTTCCGTCAAATACTTTTTGTTCTGAATGTGTTGTCCATATGAAGTACAATGAGACGAAAAGGATATTCAGAATAGCTAAATCCCCAATAATGACTGCCGATTTTAAGGCTTTGTTAAATCTTTGAATCTGTATCATAATTTCACTCTTTTAAAATCCTTTTCCATAATGTTTCTTGAAGGCTGTTCGGGTGGTTTTTTACATGATGTTAGATAATGGTTTTTGTCGAAAGATGCCTCGGAGATTCTGATTTTACCGTTGGTATAACTTTCTTTACGGGGGCAAAATTACATATTAATAATACAATAATCAAATTTTTGATTTGGTTTTTTTATATAAATGTTAATGTTTGGATAATATTAAAAAATATTCTTTAGTACTTGGAAAATATAGAAAAAGTCTTGTATCATAAAATAGATAGGTGTTTTTATTTCATCGAAATTCAATTTATTCATAGATAAACGCTTGGAAGGCATTTGCTTTTTTACTTATCTTTGCAATTAGAAACTAACCATATAAAAACATGTTAATAGACCTATTAAAATCCTCTTATTTTTCGCTCTTCCTCATTGTGGCGTTGGGCTTTATGTTGGGAAGAATCAAGATTAAAGGGCTGTCGCTGGATGTGTCGGCTGTTATTTTCATTGCGTTGTTGTTCGGACATTTCGGTGTGATTATTCCCAAGGAGTTAGGAAACTTCGGTCTGGTGTTGTTTATCTTTACGATTGGTATACAGGCAGGCCCGGGATTTTTCGATTCTTTCAGGAGTAAGGGAAAGACACTGATTATCCTGACCGTACTCATTATTCTGTCGGCCGGACTGACGGCAGTGGGACTGAAATATGCGTTTGACATAGATACGCCCAGTGTGGTGGGCCTGATAGCGGGGGCATTGACCAGTACTCCGGGACTTGCGGTGGCTATCGACAGCACAAATTCGCCTTTGGCTTCCATTGCCTATGGTATCGCTTACCCGTTTGGTGTCATCGGTGTGATTTTGTTTGTGAAGTTGTTGCCGAAGATTATGCATGTGGATTTGGACAAGGAGGCGCGCAGGCTGGAAGCGGAGCGTCGCGGCAGTTTCCCCGAGCTGGGTACTTGCATCTTCCGTGTGACAAACCGTGCCGTATTCGGACGTACGCTGGCACAGATCAATGCGCGTGCCATGACAGGGGCAGTGGTGTCACGTGTGAAGCATGAAGAAAAAATTCTGATGCCGACAGCCGGAACGCTGTTGCAGGAAGGAGATTATGTGCAGGCGGTGGGCAGCGAAGAGTCGTTGCAGCAGTTTGCGGTGCTGGTGGGCGAACGCCGGGAAGGGGAGTTGCCGCTGGACCATACACAAGAGATAGAGTCATTGTTACTGACTAAGAAAGATATGATAAACAAGCAGTTGGGCGATTTGAACCTGCAACGAAATTTCAGTTGTACGGTAACTCGTATTCGCCGAAGCGGTATCGATCTTTCTCCGTCGCCCGAACTGGAACTGAAGTTTGGTGACAAACTGATGGTGGTGGGCGAGAAGGAAGGACTGAGAGGTGTGGCACGCTTGCTGGGTAACAATGCCAAGCAGCTGTCCGATACGGACTTTTTCCCTATTGCCATGGGTATCGTGCTGGGCGTGTTGTTCGGCAAACTGAATCTTTCTTTCCCCGGCGGGCTTTCTTTTTCTCCGGGATTGACGGGAGGCGTGTTGATGGTGGCATTGGTGCTGAGTGCCGTAGGTAAGACAGGACCTGTCTTGTGGTCGATGTCCGGACCTGCCAACCAGTTATTGCGCCAATTGGGTTTACTGCTGTTCCTGGCAGAAGTGGGAACATCGGCAGGAAAGAACCTCGTGGCTACGTTTGAAGAAAGCGGTATGCTGCTGTTCGGAGTGGGAGCAGCCATTACCCTTGTACCTATGTTGGTAGCCGTTTTGGTGGGACGACTGGTGTTTAACATCAGTCTGCTGGACTTGTTGGGTACCATTACGGGCGGTATGACGAGTACACCGGGACTTGCCGCCGCCGATTCGATGGTGGACAGCAATATTCCGAGTGTGGCATACGCTACGGTATATCCGATTGCCATGGTGGTGCTGATACTCTTTATCCAGATTATCGCTTCTGCGGTATACTAGGAGATAAATAAAAATAAGATATGAAGGTTTTTTTTACGTTATTGTTTGTCTGGCTCCTCGGAAGTACGGCCTTGTGGGGACAGCCTGCCGATGTGGTATGGAACAGTCAGAGCCGGAATTCATCCGGCTCCATGCCTTGCGGCGGAGGAGATATCGGTATGAATGTGTGGGTAGAGGATGATGATGTCTTCTTCTATTTGTGTCGCAGCGGTTCGTTTGATGAGAACAACACGCTGCTGAAGCAGGGACGTTTCCGTATCCGGCTTACCCCCAATCCGTTTGCCGGCAGGAGTGATTTCCGCCAGACGCTTCATCTGAAAGACGGATATGTGTCCGTCACTACTCCGGTGGGGCAGATGCATATTTGGGCGGATGTGTTCCATCCTGTGGTGCATGTGGAGGTGGAAACCAAGGAAGTGACCTCCATGCGTGTCAGTTATGAAAGTTGGAGAACGGCAGACCGGGTGATGAGTCGCGAGGAAGGACTACAATGTTCTTATGCGGGAGAGTGGCCCGGAACGGTGGTCACCACACACGATTCCATCCTGGTAGGAGAAGAGAACCTGACTTTTTTTCATCGAAATGCCTCGCATACCATTGTCGATGCTGTCATAAAGCAGCAAGGCCTGGAAAGCGAGGCTTCTCATTTATATAACCCGTTGAGAAATCTGATATTCGGAGGCCGCATTGCGGGTGATTTGATATTCAGCGGCACACGCCGGGGGCATTATTGCGGAACGGAGTATGAGGCATGGACATATAAAAGTAGGAAACCCGCCAACAGACAGTCTTTCAGAATCACCTTGCATGCGGTACAGACTCCTGTTGTGTCCGATTGGGAAGCCGGACTGGAGAAAACGGAAAAGGAACTGCATGCGGCAAAGGACAAAGAGGCGAGCCGCCGATGGTGGAATGAGTTCTGGCAGCGCAGTTTCGTGCGGGCGGAAGGAGAAGCGGCTCGTGCGGCACGCAACTATGATTTGTATCGCTATATGGCAGCTTGTAATGCATTCGGACAATGGCCGGCGAAGCCCGACGGAGGGCTGTTTACGTTCGATCCTTCGACAACGGGAGGTGAATCGCAACTCACACCCGACTACCGAAGGGGAGGGGCGGGTACGCTGACGGCACACAGGATGGCACTGGCATATTGGCCGATGCTGAAAAACGGAGATACCGACCTGATGAAGCCCCTGTTTGAGTGTTATCGCCGTCTGCTGCCCACGGCGCAACTCCGTTCGCAGGTGTATTGGGGATATTCCGGGGCTTGTTTCAGTGAAGAGACGGAAAACTTCGGCTTGGTGAATCCGACGGCGTACGGACTGAACCGTCCCGAAGGCTTTGATAAAGGGAGGGAATATCATCCTTCTTCGGAGTATGAATGGGACGGTGTGCTGGAGACGTGCCGCATGGTGCTGGATGCTGTAAGCTATGACAGTATGGACATCAGCCGCTACATTCCCCTGATAGAGAGTTCGCTGAATTTCTTTGATGTTTATTATCGCGGCACGGCTGCCCGCCGGGGATACAGCGATTTGGACGGAAAAGGCAAGCTGGTTCTGTATCCGGCTTCGGCAGGGGCAACCTATAAGATGGCATATAATCCGTCGTCGACCATTGCTGCACTCCGTTCGGTGCTGGAGGCCTACGGACGTAAACCCGATATGCTGGCGCGTATTCCTTCCATTCCTTTGCGGACGGAGGAAGGAAAAGAGAGGATTCTTCCGGCTGAGGTGTGGGAACGGACAGGTGAGGCAGGTACGCCCCAGTTGCTCCCTGTCTTTCCGTGGAGAATATACGGAGTGGGCAGGGAAGGATTGGAAACAGCCCGTAATACGTATCTGTTTGACAGGGATGTGCAGAAGTGTCGTGCGCAGACCGGGGAGAAGCTGGACAATGTGTGGGCTGCCTGCCTGGGACTGACGGAACAGGCGTCCGAGCTGACTTTGAAAAGACTCTCCGACGGTCCTTATCGTTTCCCGGCTTTCCGACAGACTAATGACGCGTGGACGCCTGATTTGAATGAAGGGAATGCCGGTATGATGGGGATGCAGGAGATGCTGTTGCAGGAGGTGAATGGAAAGATTTTGCTTTTTCCGGCATGGCCTCGCGGATGGGATGTGCACTTCAAACTGCATGCTCCGGGGCAGACCACCGTGGAAGCGGAATGGAGAGGGAAAAAACTGGTGAAGCTGACGGTGACTCCCAAAGAGCGGGAAAAAGATGTGATAAACTGTTTGTAAAGCAGCATAAAAATGAAAGAAGGATGGCTTATTGCCATCCTCCTCCCAAAGCTTTATATAGTCTCACCATGGTGATTTGTTTGTCTCTGACGGCATTGCTCAAGCCAATCTGTGCGTCAAAATAGCTACGCTGCGCATCGAGTACATCCAGATAGCCGATTACTCCGTTGATATATTGTAATTGCGCCAGTTCCATGTTTGTTTTGGAAGAGCGTTCCAACTGCAACCGTGATTCATAGATTTCCTTTATCTTGTTGAAGTCGACAATCGCATTACGGGCATCCTTGAAAGCAGTCAGTACGGATTTCTCATAATTGTAACACTCTTGTTCATAAGCGGCCTTTTTAGCCTTTACGATGGCGCGGTTCTTACCCATGGCAAAGATGGGACCGAGCAGATTGGCACTCAGGTAGTGGATGGGTGATTTCAGCAAGTCGGACATCTCTCCGCTTTCCAGCCCGTATTGAGCAGTGAGCGACAATTTCGGAAACATATTGGTATAGGCGATGCCTACAGCGGCATTGGCGGCTATCAGCCTTTGCTCTGCCTGACGCACATCGGGACGGCGTTCCAGCAAAGTGGACGGTAATCCGATGGGAAGACTTTCAGGCAACTTCACTTCATCGGGCATGATGGAACGTTCTATCTGTTTGGGATATTCGCCTGCCAGAAAAGCAATGTCGTTTTCCTTGATGGAGATTTTGCGTTCCAGGTCGGGGACCAATGTGGCAGTACGGGCATATTCCACCTGTGCCTGCTGGTAGGACGTTTCGGAAGTGAGACCGCCTTCAAAACGGATTTTGGCGAGGCGGACACCTTCTTCACGCGCATTTAAGGTTTGCTTGACAATAGCCAGCTCATTATCGAGTGCCACCAGTTCGAAGTAAGCCTGAGCTACTTCTGCTATCAGGCTCATCTTCAGTGCACGCTGTGCCTCTATGCTTCCCAAAAAGTCAGCCATACTTTTGTCTTTTGCCCAGCGGAGGTTACCCCACAAGTCCACTTCCCAGCTGACAGTGGCTTTGGCTCCTGTCTCGGGATCGTTGCTGTATTTGTCGCCTCCATAATTGGAAGCCTCCTTCTGAGTGTACACGCTTCCGTTCAGTTGCGGAAAGAGATTGGCAAAGTCAATTCGTTTCATGGCAGCCAATTCTTTGACACGGGCGGCAGCCATCTTGATATCTTTGTTGTGCTCCAGTGTCTTGTCTATCAGATTTTGGAGTGTGGTATCGGTATAGATTTCCCACCACTGCATTTCGGCAATGGTGAGCGTATCTTGTTGGGTAGAGTCCAGTTGCTCCGGCAAGTTCAGTTCGGGACGCGTATAGTGTTTCCCTATCTGGCAGGAACTGAATGTGAGTGTTGCCGCAGTTATATATAATAATGTAGATTTCAATTTCATAACTCTTCAATTATTAGCGTTTCATTTTTGCTTTCATCTTATAAATCAGGACAAAGAAGAACGGTACTAGCAAGATACCCACTGTTACGGCGCAAATCATTCCGAAGAATACACCCGTACCGATGGCTTGGCGGCTGGCAGAACCCGGACCGCTGGCGATAACCATCGGTAACATACCGAGGATGAATGCCAGTGAAGTCATCAGGATAGGGCGGAAACGGAGTTCGGAAGCATGCATGGCTGCCTGAACCACATCAACGCCGCGGTCTACTTGTTCCTTGGCAAATTCCACAATCAGGATGGCGTTTTTGGCTGCAAGTCCTACCAGCATCACCAATCCGATTTGGAAGTAAACATCATTTTCCAGTCCGCATCCCCATACGCCGAGGTAAGCGCCCAAGGCAGCTACCGGAAGGGAGAGCAATACGGCAACCGGAACCATCCAGCTTTCGTATAGGGCGGCAAGGAACAGGAATACGAACATGAATACCAGTGTCAGTACCAGACCTGTTTGCCCGCCTGCTTGTTTTTCCTGGAAGGAAAGTCCGCTCCATTCCACTCCGATATTGTCGGGAAGGTGTTCGCGGGCAATTTGTTCCATGATTTCCATAGCCTGACCGGAACTGTATCCGTCGGCAGCCTGGCCCTGAATCACGGCACTGTTGAACATATTGAAACGCTTGATGCTACCCGGACCCGTGGTGTAAGAAGTAGTACCCAGTGAGGTCAGCGGTATCATGGCATTGTCTGCACCGCGCACAAAGAACAGGTTGATGTTCTCTTTATGCTCGCGGTAGGGAGCTTCTGCCTGGATGTACACACGGTAGATACGGTTGAACATGTTAAAGTCATTGACGTATACAGAACCTGTGTATGCCTTCATGGTGGAGAATACATCTGCCAATGGCACACCCGAAAATTTCACTTTATCACGGTCTACATCGAAGTAGAGTTGGGGAATATCTGCTTGGAGGGCAGATGACAATCCCGACAGCTCTTTGCGCTTGGAAGCGTAGTACATCAGCGTATCCGCCGCATTTACCAGATTTTCGAAGGTTGCTTCTCCGCGGGCTTCAAGCTGCATCTCGAAACCGCCCGAGCTACCCAGACCGGGAATCACCGGAGGAGTGGAGAGGTAAACCTTGCACTCAGGATACTCGTTCAGGCTTTTCTTGACTTGTGCCATGACTTCGTCAATGGTCTGCTCGCCGCGTTCTTCCCACGGTTTCAGGATGACTGTGAGTTCGCTGCGTGCCTGGCTGCTTCCCACACGGGGACTGCTTCCTGCCACACTCTGCACATATTCTACGGCAGGTTGTTGCATCAAGTAGTCTACAGCACGTTCCGTTACGATGCGGGTACGCTCCAGTGTAGCTCCTTCGGGTAATTCCAACTCTATCTTAAAATATCCCTGATCCTCGATGGGGAGGAAGCTGGTGGGGATGATGCGGTGGATGAGCAGGATGGCGATGAGCACAACACCAAAACTGCTGAGTACCCGGCGCGGATGCTTCACAAGGCGTGAAATGATTTTCACATATTTATGGTTGCCGACAGCCAGCCAGTGGTTGATGCGGCGGAACACGACATTCGGTTTCTTGTTGGGGTCCTTAGCCTTCATGATGAGCGAACACATCACCGGGCTCAGGGTCAGCGCCACTACGGTAGAGAGCAATACAGACACAACGATGGTCACGGTGAACTGGCGGTAGAGCTGTCCGGTGATACCTCCCAAGAAGCTGACCGGGACGAATACCGCAGCCAGTACCAGTGAAGTGGCGATGATGGCGCCTGTCAGTCCTTCCATTGCTTTCTTGGTGGCATCATAGGGAGACAGGTGCTCTTCTTCCATGATGCGTTCCACGTTTTCCACCACCACGATGGCATCGTCTACCACAATACCGATGGCAAGTACCAGCCCCAGCAAAGTAAGTATGTTCAGCGAGAAGCCAAAGATCAGCATAAAGCCGAAAGTACCGATCAGCGAGATAGGCACGGCCACCAGCGGGATGACTGTTGCACGCCAGTTCTGCAAAGAGAGGAATACCACGGCGATAACCAGTATCAGGGCCTCGAACAAGGTCTTGTATACCTCGTGGATAGACTCTGAAATATAGGTGGTCATATCGAAAGGAATTTCATAGCTCATCCCTTCGGGGAAGTTGCTGCTGATTTCTTCCATTGCCTCTTTTACTTTCTGGGCTACTTCCATGGCATTGGCTCCCGGCAGCATATAGATGCCCAATACGGCAGCATTTCCATTGTTGATGGCACTTTCCGTGTTGTAGGACTGTGCTTCGAGCGAGATGCGTGCTACATCGCGCAAGCGGATGATGGAACCGTCGGCATTGGCGCGGACAACGATTTCCTCAAACTGGCTGACGGTGGACAGACGACCTTGTGTGGTGATGGGGATGGTAACATCCAAGCCTTGCACAGGCTGTTGTCCCAATACACCGGCTGCCGATTCGCGGTTCTGGTCTTTCAAAGCATTCTGCAAATCCTGAACAGTCAATCCGAAATTTGCCAGTTTGTCTGGCATGGCCCAGATTTGCATGGCATAGTAACGGCTACCGATATTAGACACACGTCCCACACCGGGAATACGGCGTAAAAGGTCGAGTACGTTAATAGTAGCAAAGTTACTCAGATAGATTTCGTCGAATTTCGGATCATTGGAAGTCAAACAGATTGTCATCAGCTGGCTGGGAGCCTGCTTTTCTACCGAAATACCATTCTGAATGACTTCCGCAGGCAAACGGCTTTCCGCCAGCTTTATACGGTTTTGAATTTCCACGGCAGCCAAATCCGGATCGGCAGATACATCAAAGGTCACGGTTGCCGAAAAGCCACCGGAATTGGAACTGTTGGACTCCATGTACAACATACCCGGAGTACCGTTTATTTCCT
>ENA-OOWO01001421-OOWO01001421.1-human-gut-metagenome-genome-assembly--contig:-NODE-1421-length-15437-cov-2.892082_pt1 | contig 15437 bp, 14 predicted proteins | sample MGYA00241579_ERZ501327 | MGnify/ENA primary metagenome ERZ501327 (study PRJEB25962, sample SAMEA2042836) | human gut metagenome | biome: human gut; feature: human-associated habitat; material: faeces...
GGAGCAGTCTGGTAGCTCGTCGGGCTCATAACCCGAAGGTCGTTGGTTCAAATCCAGCCCCCGCAACCAATTGAGTGTCTCAGCAGTCGAAAGGCTTCTGAGATTTTTTATTTTCGTTTTGCATCTAAACTCCACATTCTTCCAGATCGCTCAATCTGTTTTTACTATCAAAGTTGAGCTTTTAAACAACAAAATTCGAGCTCATAAACAACACCAGTCTTTCCTCCTATCAACAAGCTTTATTTGAAATTCAGAGCATTTCACAAAACTGCTCTTTTCTATCTTATTCATTAGAGGTAAACGTATGACTACAGCTAAAAATATCGTTATTGTTGGAGCCGGCCCTGGAGTGGGCAACCATGTTGCAATGAAATTTACTTCTCAAGGCTTTCATTCCATTTTAATTAAATGCAATATTGCGGTTACGTTTCCACCGGCGGTATTAGCTATTTAAACAGAACAGATCCTGAAAAAATAAGTGCAGGACATCATTTCACAAGAACATGCCCAACGCTTAGTCAACTTCATCGAAAAACTCTAATTAATTGAAGATGGCTCACCACTAATCTGACAGCGATAATGATCTATACGGTCATTATCGTTGTCACGACCACGCGACCGTTCTTTTAATCTTATTCACAAGAGGTAATAAACCGAGATGCGAAAATATCAATGTCTCTCTGGGAGAGTTTCATACATTTAGCTTCCCTTTCCCAGTCTTTCATGGCTGTTACGACCTCAGACAGTATGGTGTCAACTGTTTCCTGCGAGAGAAAATAATCTTTGGCACTTTTTCGAAGAACATCAATACTGGAACTTGCTGAGTAGTCATTGATCAATAGACTTTGATACCGGTTAGTTGTTGGATTCAGATCATAGGCAGGAGATAAGGTCCAGCCCTTTTTCATCAATAAAAATCCGTGGTTTCTAAAGTGGTCATCTGTGTTTCCAATACAGATATTGAAAGCCACACGCCTAAAAAGTTCTTCCAAATTACGCTCAACTTCTACACAATTTTCAATGATCGTTCCTGCTATATCCAAATAGCCATACCCTGTTGCCGCTCCATCACCATCCTTCAATCCTAACAATGTCATCGAAGAGGCGAAGTGCGTGCGTTTACTTCCTTTTCGGTCAAAGCGTTTGATTAACAAAATATGGCTTTGTTCATTGATATCCAGAAGCTTAGTTTCAGCAGTTGTGATCCCTGCCTTTCGAGCCATTAAATAGGCAAATTGTTCCCATGCCTCAAGATCGTGATCATCGCTTCTTGACGGAAACTTGGCTATCCAAAGATCTCCATTTTCGTCTCTTACTGTTGCTTTGGGTCTGGCTCCGCCCAAAGATGAACCCGGCTTAAGTAGCTGCAGCAACCATTTTTCTTCAGGCAGGCAATTATTTAGTTCACTATCTTCAATCGCTTGAGCCGATTGCATCAGCACTCTGATATCCGCAAGCGGAGGAACTGAAAGAATTCCTTCCTCATTCAAGAAAGGCCCATCAGGATCAGTTTTAAAACGGAACCCCCCAATTCTTGAATAGTCATCAACTCCGCTTAACAGATCAAAAGCCGTAAGAGTTTTAGGAGGCCGATTCTGTTTTTGGGCATCAAGTTGCTCTCTTCGATTCATCAAGAGCCGCCCCCAACGATCAGGCATAGCATCAGAAAAACAGCCGAACATATCCGCATCTCTAGGCACGTACTGTCGTCCAGAGAAGTTTTCTAAGTCTGCGGAAAGCCTGATATTGGTGTGATCTTTTAACCATTGCTTATCGAATTCGAATGCGTACTTAGGCACGCCTCGCAGTACCTCTCGGTAGAGTTGGCCGAGAAATTGCGGAGTGTCTGATAGCGAGCAATCCAAATACACGTAGAGAGTTTGAGTTTGCGGTTTCATCTTGAAGCTCTTTTACGTTCTTTTAAGTCCTGTAAATCCCTGCCGATTGGGTCATTTTTAGCAATCATCTCAATATCATCTGCTAACTGCAGTGCAAACAAGATGCGTAAGTAAGTTCCCATGGATACTGTCGGGTCGCCTTTTTCCACTTTTGCTGCCGTAATACGAGAACACTGCGCTCGCTCTGCAACAAGCTCTAGAGAAATATTTCTTCTCAGTCGAGCCAGACGAATTTGCTCACCCACAGTCCTTAACTTTTCGGCCAATTTTTTGGGCAGAAGAATTGAACGAGTTGATTTTGACATTTATGAATAATAAAAAATACACAGTTATTATTAATGTATATTTTATTTATCGTTTTCTTATTTTTCAATTAACCCATGCTACCTTGACTACTAATTGAAATTGACCTTGTCGCAAGATTAAGGAAAGATACTTTTGAATTTTGGTGAACTACTTTTTTCGATAGGTAATTTTTCGTTAGTGTCCAAAATGTGCCAAAAAAATGAGGGGTAAAAAATGAACCCGCGTAAAAACGGGATGTCAAATTCCAACCCCCGCAGTCTCAGCAGCCGAAAGGCTTCTGAGATTTTTTGTTATTAAGCTTAATTTTTAGATCATTCACTCAGAATTTATAACTAACTTTTTAAAGAATTCAGTACTTTTGCTTTGAGGGAATCACTCCTCTCACACCGCCCTTGGGATTATCAACATCACCCAAAAAACGAGGAATCAGATGCATATGAACATGAAAAACAGATTGTCCTGCAGCAGCATTAACATTCACACCTATGTTGTAGCCATCCGGATGAAAACGTTCTTCAACTTTGGTTTGCACCACTTTTAATAGAGCTTGCATCGCTGTGCACTCATCCATGCTCAAATCAAAGTAGCTCGCAACATGACGTTTGGGAATTATCAGCGCATGCCCAGGATTCACAGGAAAACCATCGTAAAACGCAATAGCGAGTTCATTCTCGGCAATGATCTCTTTATCTTTACCTAAGTTGCAAAAAATACATTGACTATCTTTCATCACATTTCCTTCTTCAGATTTAGTTCTTTTTGGTGCCAAGTTTCAAAACCCATATTGACAGCAATTTGCCGCATTGGAACAAAGGTATTGTTGTATAAATTTAAGAACTCCTGATCATTTAACGAAAGCAATGTTTGTGTGTCAATTCCCAAATCACAAAAGTCTTCAAGCGCCTTTACCTTTCCACCGAAATCAACGTATGTGTGTATGGCTTGTCTCTGAATTACAGCCATCTTAGGCAATAGCCTCAACTCAGGTAATCGATCGTTTTTACTACGATTAATATTTTTTTCAACAGGAATAAGATTCCAGAGTTGGTTATGAGCCACAAAACTCCAAGGAAGAAAATGATCAAGATCACAGTCTTTCATCTCAAGAAGGATCTCTCCTGTATAAAGACTCTCCACACCTTGTTGCTTTTGCATCACAAATGACCAAAATTGACGCTGATCGGTCATGCTAGGCCGCAGATCAATAGCAATCAGTTTATCGGCAATATTGGGAACATTAGGATTACGTTGCTGCAAAAATCTAAGTAAGTGCCATTTAGTAAAGTCTGACAAAACTTTATAGTGTTTTCTTAGGTACCCCAACCATCGTGGATTGACTTCGTAAATCCATCCGCTTCGATTTTTGAGTATGGCGTAAAGGCATTGATCACAAGATTGAGAAAGTACTCTGATTTCTAAGTCACTTTTATTATGAAACCAGGGATTTAAGAAACGAGTGGGAACATGACGAGTCAGACTCTTACACATCTGCGGTGTTAAATATTCGCTCTCCAAAAGAAAGTTTGCTATTGCTCCTGAATGTTTATCGATTTGCTTCTTGATTCCTAATCCATAAAGCTCGTCAATTACAGAGGCGAGTGTCTCTTGGAAACCAAAAGATAGTCGAAAATACACTCGAGGGTACCAAGCATTCGCCACCATTTGAGCCACAATTTCACGATCGGAAAAACGCGAAAGGTTATGCTCACAAGCCAAATCTAACAATGACAAAAACCAATAAAACTTATAGGTACCAGTGGTATTGTTGAAAACAGTACTCAAGGTACGTACATCGATTTCTGTATCCGCAACCGGAAAAACATAATCCGAGTCAAACATTCTGTGATTTTGAAGAGGTCGTTTGTTAAATAATAAACTGAAGAAATTTGTTTTTTCACTATTCCAACACTTTAATACCAGTATTTTGAATACAAAATTTTTAATATATCTACTCGCGCTAGTGCAACTAATGAGGAGCTCCCATGTCAGATTCTGACCGCCCCGTTCTCTCTGTTTTGGAAGGCATTTCGGCTGGACGTTATTTTGCCGATGCCGCTCTTAAAAGAGGACTCGAACCTGTTGTCATTTTTCCCAAAATAGAGACTTCCGATGTTTATAAGGTCATGCGGCAATCAGCCGTTGATTTTTGGACAAAAAAGGGCTGCCGAGTCATTGAGCCTGAAGATGACTCGAAAGAGACAATGCTCCGAATTGTCAAAAGTCTCAATCCGGTCGCCATTGTCAGCGGCAGTGAACTGGGGGTTCCTTGGACGGATTTTTTGACGCAAGCGCTCAACCTTGCAGGTAACGACCCTGCTACAAGCTTAATGCGCCGCAATAAATACGAAATGCAGCAAAAGCTGCAACAAGCCTCGATTCCCTCTCTTCGCAGTTTAAAGTGCCACTCTCTCAATGAGTGCGTTGAAATAGCCTCCAAATGGAATACCTGGCCTATCGTTGTCAAACCCTTAGCCGGAGCGGGATCGCTTGGAGTTCATTTTTGTCATGACTTAAAGAATTTATCTGACATTTGTCAGCAACTCTTTAAAGAACAAGACCTTTTCGGAACAGCTAACACTGAAATACTTTTGCAGGAGTTTGCCCACGGTACGGAATACATTGTTAACACAATGAGTTGCGCGGGACAACACATTGTCACCGATGTCTGGCGTTACGACAAAGTTCCGGTCGGCAGTAAAGGCAACGCTTACAATTACGCTGCGCTTGTTCGTCAGCCTAACGAAACTGAAAAAACGCTTTTAAGTTACACACTGAAAGTACTCGACGCTTTGGGTTTTCGTTACGGTCCCTCTCACACAGAATTAATGCTGACACCCAAAGGACCTCGCTTGATCGAAACGGCAGCGCGCCCCATGGGAGGATTTTTCCCTGATGATTTGATGCGACAAATCTTTGGCTTTGATCACGCCTCTCTGACTCTTGATGCGGTATTGGATCCAAAAGCATTTAAACGCATCGCGGCAAAGCCCTACGCCCCCAATACTTCCGCTCTCTTAAAAATTGTCATCTCACACGCCCATCATCCGGTAAAGACGCTCTACTACGAAGCCATTGCTTACGAAGCGCCCGTTGTTAAACGCTGGGAATTTGACCTGGTTAAACGTAGCGGAGAAATTGTTGAAACTGTTGATTTGGAAACCGCGGGTGGAGAACTCTTTATTGCAGATGAACGAGCAGAAATCGTTTGGCTAGCCTATGAAGCCATGAGACGCCTTGAAACCGATTGCCAAGAGTGGTTATACGGTTCTGAAGACCTTCAAATCACTACACCGATCATGCATGCCGTGGGCTCCGTCCCGTTTACCGAACACACGGTCTTGCCGTGGCTTAACGTCATTCGACACACTGGGGCATTTTCAAGAAACGCTCAAAGCGGTACCAGCTTGATGGTGGAAACAGACGGGATGACAACAAAAGAAATTACAGCCTTCTCTTCGTTGCTGGGTATTTTCGGCTGGCGGCAAATTGAATACGGAACCTACTACAAACTCTAGCTGACTATATTGAATTACCAATCGGCTCTCAGCTTCATCGAAGAAGCTGAGAGCATTTTTTCAGTTAATCAACACTGAAACAGCGTTTATTTGGCCAATGCCTCCAGACGTTTAATTGCCATATTGGCTACAACGCTGACAGCAACCGGCAAAACCTCGTCATTGAAGTCAAAGTTTGGATTGTGGAGACTGACGGTATGCTCATCATCCTTAATACCAACGCGAATAATGCAGCCGGGCACTCTTTGCAGATACTCGCTGAAGTCTTCAGAACTCATGAAAGGATCAATCACTTTAACGTGATCTTCCCCCAAAAGTTCACCGGTCACCTTCAGCGCCGCCTCTGTCTGAGCCGGGCTATTGATGACAGAACCGCATTCATGGACGTACTTCAACTCCACTTCACAACCGTTGGCTGCGGCAATGGACGGCACCATGGTCTTGACGACCTCTTCGATCTGAACACGTGTTTGCGGCAAGAACGTGCGAATGGTGCCGCTTAACGTACATTCTGCGGGTACAACATTCATGGCTTCAAAACGACCGGCATTGATCGAGCAGATGGAAAGAACCGCCGTATCAATCGGATTGACCTTACGGGAAACAATCGTTTGCAAAGCCGTTACGATTTGGGCTGCTACCGGAATGGGGTCCACGCCTAAATGAGGACGGCCACCATGAGTTCCCTTCCCCTTCACCGTGATGTAGAGACTGTCTGAGGCAGCCTGCAAAGGACCTGGTTTGAAACCGATCGTTCCCTTGGGCAACATCGGTTCTGTATGGCCACCATAAATTTCTTCAATACCATACTTTTCCAGTAAGCCAGCTTCAATGAGGGTACGCGCACCCTGGCTAATCTCTTCTGCAGGTTGGAACACCAAAACGACTTTACCCGGGAAGTCACGATGGGAAGCTAAATAACGAGCCACGCCCAAAAGCCAAGTTGTGTGGCCGTCATGTCCGCAAGCGTGCGCATAACCTTCGTTTTGACTGACCCAATCCTTGCCGCAACGATCGTTCATCGGCAGGCAATCCATATCGGCACGAACACCGATCGTGTGTCCCGGGCGATTACCCTCAATAACAGCAATAACTGCTCCCTTGACAAAATCGGTATTGATATCCGTGACACCCCATTGACGAAGGTGATCACAAATGACACCAACTGTGCGCTCGGTATTAAAACCGTACTCGGGATGACTATGAAGATCGTGACGAATTGCTGTTAATTCATCTGCCCACTGAGCCACGTCAGGCAACAAACGGTCTGCTAGCAGTACTGCCATTGTTATTTCTCCTAAATAAGGGATCAAACGCTACATCACAATAATTAATATCGTTAGTCGTTTGAATAAAAAAAAGTTATGAGAAACTTTAGCACTAATTCAGTGATTTCTTCTAAACGAAAGTGGCTAAAGAAGCGAAATATTCTCCGAGCCGTATAATTGCGCCATCTCTTCTTTGTTCTCAACAAGATAGCCTTTGGATTAGGTTCTACCTATCTATTTTCAGAGCTATTTTGTTGGACTGGCAGGTACTCACTGAAATTCTTTACTGAAAGGAGACGGCGTACCGGATCCAACAGGATATCGTCGGGCGCCGAAAATACTATGAAAGCACTCAAAGAGCGCATTCTTCGAGACGGAAAATGTCTTGACGGCGGCATCCTTAAAGTCGATAACTTCATCAACCATCAAATGGATCCCATTTTGATGAAATCCATGGCTGTCGAATTCGTCCGCCGCTTCGCCAGCACCAAGATCAACAAAATTCTAACCATTGAAGCAAGCGGCATCGCTCCTGCCATCATGGTGGGTTACTTGCTCGAGTTACCCGTTGTCTTTGCGAAAAAGAAAGTCCCGAGCACAATGGACAATATGCTTGCAACAAAGGTATTTTCCTTTACCAAAAACCGTACTTATGACGTTTGCGTCAGTAAAGATTATCTCTGCCCCGGTGATAAGGTTTTGTTCATTGATGACTTCTTAGCCAATGGCAATGCTGCCAAGGGCATTATGGACCTCGTCAATCAAGCCGGTGCAGAACTCGTCGGCATGGGCTTTTTGATTGAAAAAGGCTTTCAAGCCGGTGGCAACGAACTTCGTAAACTGGGCATTCATGTTGAATCCCTTGCCATTATTGATAGCTTAGACAACAACAAGATCACACTTCGCTAAAGGAAAAAACGTGGCCGAATTAAATCTCGAAGAGCACTCTTACAACTCTAAATCTTCTGAGTTAATTTACGGACTCGAAGATCGTCCTCCCTTAAAAGAGACCCTTTTTGCAGCACTGCAACATATGCTAGCCATCTTTGTGGCCATCGTAACGCCTCCCTTGATCATTGCGGGAGCTTTGCAATTGGATCTTGAAACGACGGGCTATCTGGTTTCCATGTCTTTGATGGTTTCCGGCATTGCCACGTTTATTCAATGCCGCACCGTAGGTCCCATCGGCTGTGGTTTGTTGTGTATTCAGGGAACCAGTTTTTCCTTTATCGGCCCCATCATCTCCGCGGGCCTCACCGGAGGACTGTCGGCGATTTTCGGCGCCACTATTGTCGCTTCCACTGTGGAAATGTTTGTTAGCCGAATTCTGAAATACACACGCCGCGTGATCACTCCGCTTGTTTCTGGCATTGTGGTGACCTTAATTGGCATGAGCTTAATTAAAGTCGGCATCATTGCTTGCGGTGGCGGCTACGCTGCCAAGGCGGCCGGCACTTTCGGCAATTTTCAAAATTTAGGCATCGCCGCTTTGGTTCTTTTTTCCATCATTTTCTTTAATCGCAGTTCCAACCGTTATCTTCGGATGAGTTCAATTGTCATCGGTTTAGCGATCGGCTATGTTGTCTCCTGGTTCTGCGGAATGGTGGACTTTTCTTCTGTCAAAAGCTACAGCGGCTTCAATGTTCCCATCCCGTTTAAATACGGTGTGTCATTTGACTGGGGCGCCATTATCGGTCTCGGTCTTGTTTACCTCATCACAGCCATTGAGGCCTACGGGGATGTCACCGCAAACTCCATGATTTCCGGTCAGCCTTTCCGTGGCGATCAATTCATGAAACGCGCGCAAGGCGGCATTCTCGCCGATGGTTTTAATTCCATGTTGGCCGGTATGCTCAATTCTTTCCCCAATTCCATCTTTGCTCAAAACAACGGCATGATCCAATTGACCGGCGTAGCCAGCCGTTATGTCGGCTACTTCATTGCCGGCTTTTTGATTTTATTGGGACTCTTTCCTGCCATCGGTTTAGTGTTTTCTTTAATGCCTGACCCGGTCTTAGGTGGAGCGACATTGCTTATGTTCGGTACGGTTGCCGCCGCAGGCATGCGAATCATTGCCAGCCAACGCATTGACCGTAAAGCCATTTTGGTCATTGCCTTAAGTTTCTCGTTTGGGTTAAGTGTTGAACTTGTTCCGGAAATTCTTTCCCAATTCCCTGAGACGCTTCGCAATATTTTTGCCTCAGGCATCACCACCGGCGGTTTAACGGCCATTATTGCCAACACGCTGATTCATATTGAAGAATATCAAGACAACAAAGACGAGCAATAAGCGCATCAAAGCTCCCGAAAGTTCTCGGGAGCTTTTTTCAAAATACTGCATAGGGTATTTCGCTTACCGCAAACTCTCTAAAAGACCGAACAAAACCGTTATACTTTTCAAATTCGCTTAATTAACTGTGATTGGATAGCACTATGCGTGAAACCTACTCTCCGCAAACTGTTGAAGCAGAGGTGCAGGCAGCTTGGAAAAAAGCTGATGTCTACCATGCTCACGAACATGCTAAAGACAAGAACGGCAAAGAAAAACCCAAGTTCTATGTTTTGTCCATGTTGCCTTACCCGAGCGGTAAGTTGCACATGGGTCACGTCCGCAACTACACATTAAACGACGTGATGTATCGCTACCTTCGTATGAAGGGCTACAACGTGATGACCCCGATGGGATGGGATGCCTTCGGTTTACCTGCAGAAAACGCTGCCATTAACCATGGCATTGCTCCGGCCAAGTGGACTTTTGACAACATTGCAGAAATGAAAAACCAAATGCAACCGTTGGGTCTTGCATTTGACTGGTCAAGAGAAGACAGCGGCTGGCGTGTAGTTATTCTAGTACGCCTGAGTACTATCGCTGGAACCAGTGGATGTTCCTGAAAATGTTGGAAAAGGGCATCTGCTACCGAAAGACCCAAATCGTTAACTGGGACCCGGTTGATAAGACCGTCTTGGCCAACGAACAGGTTGTCGATGGTCGCGGTTGGCGCTCCGGTGCTGTTGTTGAAAAACGTGAAATTCCCGGCTATTACCTCGGTATCACTCAGTACGCTGACGAACTCCTAAAAGACCTTGACACGCTCAAAGGTTGGCCAGAACAAGTCCGCAGCATGCAGGAACACTGGATCGGCAAATCAGTTGGTGTGAAGCTTGCTTTCCCCTACACGATTGACGGTAAAGACGAAAAACTGCAGGTTTTCACCACTCGTGCGGACACTTTAATGGGGGTGACATTTGTTGCTATCGCCGCTGAACACCCTTTGGCCAAGCGTCTGGCTCAAGACAATCCTCAGGTTGAAGCCTTTATTCAGGAATGCGCCAAGGGCGGCGTCAGTGAAGCTGATTTGGCCACCCGTGAAAAAGAAGGCGTTCCGACAGGCTTTTGCGTCAAACATCCGCTCACCGGTGCAGACGTTCCGGTTTGGGTCGGCAATTATGTGTTAATGAGCTACGGCGAAGGCGCCGTTATGGGCGTTCCGGCTCATGATGAACGTGATTTTGCTTTTGCTAAGAAATACAACTTGCCGATTAAGCAGGTTGTCGGCATGCCCGGCAAGACTTACAGTACGGACGCTTGGGAAGAATGGTACGCCGACAAGAGTGATGCCACTGAGCTGGTTAACTCCGGCGAGTTTGATGGCCTGACCGTTCACCAAGGCATTGACAAAATCGCTGATGCTCTTCAAGCCAAGGGCTTGGGTGAAAAACAAACCCAATTCCGTATTCGTGACTGGGGTATCAGTCGCCAACGCTATTGGGGTACACCGATTCCTATCATCAATTGCCCGCATTGCGGCCCTGTTCCGGTTCCGGAAAAAGACCTCCCAGTGGTTCTGCCCACTGACTTGGTGCCTGACGGTTCCGGCAATCCGTTAAATAAGTGTGAATCGTTCCTAAAGTGCAAGTGCCCGAAGTGCGGCGGTGACGCAACCCGTGAAACCGACACAATGGACACGTTCGTTGATTCTTCGTGGTACTTCATGCGCTACTGCTCACACGATTGCGACACAGCAATGGTTGATGAACGCAATGATTACTGGGCTCCGGTGGATCAATACATCGGCGGTATTGAACACGCCGTATTGCATTTGCTCTATGCACGCTTCTGGACCAAGGTCATGCGTGACTTGGGACTCGTGAAGTTTGACGAACCGTTTACACGGCTTTTCACTCAAGGGATGTTGACTGCCGAATGCTATTACCGCGAAATGCCCGATGGTAAGAAGCGTTGGTACTACCCGGATGAAATTGAGATCTTCTACGATGAAAAAGCCCGTCCGGTTAAAGCTATTGCTAAGGACGATGGTCTGCCCGTCACCATGGGCGGCGTCGAAAAGATGAGTAAGTCAAAAAACAATGTGGTTGAACCGAAGACCATCATTGACAAGTTCGGTGCCGACACGGCCCGCAGCTTCGTGATGTTTGCAGGACCTCCCGATCAATCGGCCGCTTGGAGCAATTCCGGTGCGGAAGGGACGTTCCGCTTCCTGCGCAGACTTTGGAACTGGTGCTTCAAGAATAAGGAAGCGATTGAAAAGGCGGGTGCTGTTGAAGTCTCTGCCCTTACGGCCGAACTGAAGAATTTGCGTCGTGACATTTATCAGTCGCTCAAGCAGGCAACGGCCGACATTGACCGCATGCAGTACAACACCGTTGTCTCTGCGACGATGAAGATGCTCAATTCGCTCGAAGGCGTGAAATCATGTCAAGATGCCGCCACCGCGTCCGTATTCAAGGAATGCGCCAGTATCTTGATTCGCACCCTTTATCCGATTGCGCCTCATATTACAACGCAGCTTTGGCAAGACCTGGGCTTTGAGTCCGCCATGGGATCTATCCTTGACGCCCCCTGGCCAGAAGTGGATGAAAAAGCGTTGGTAGCCGATGACATGACTTTGGTTGTACAGGTCAACGGTAAATTGCGCGGCTCAGTGACGGTGTCCGCACAGGCCGATAAAGAAAGCATTGAAAAAGCCGCCCTTGAAAACGAGAATGTGAAGAAATTCACTGAAGGCAAAGTGATCCGCAAGATCATTATCGTGCCGAAGAAACTCGTCAATATCGTCGCGGCATAATCAATCTGAGTCACCTCCTGCAACGAGTCCCGAAGCCAACCAAGCTTCGGGACTTTTTGCCTATAATGAGCCTATTGCCTACTGGACATACTTTTGGGAATTCAATTATGGCTTTGGCCCGACGTTCATTTCTTTTTTCTGCTCTGGCTTGCACACTGTTGGCAAGCGGTTGCGGTTTTCATCTCCGCGGACAAGTGACTTTGCCCTTTCAGACGCTCTACGTCAACATGCCGGTCAATGACAAAGTCGCTGCAGATATCAGGCGAATGATTGCGGCCTCAACCAATGTGACAATCGTCTCTCAAGCCAATAGGGCTGATGCTATTTTGGAATTGCTCTCTTCCGGCCGTCACCGTGAAGTGATTTCCGTCAATATGCAGGGTGAGGATCGCGACTACGAATTGACCCTGAATATGACTTTCCGACTGGCAACTCCCGACGGTGAAGAATTTTTCCCGCCGACAACATTTACCGCTTCGCGCACCATGTACTACAACGATGACGAGTACCTGTCTCGTGCGTCTGAAGAAAATGTTCTCTACAACGAAATGCAACAGGATCTGATTTCTCAGTTGCTCAGTCGTCTCACAACCGTCGAACCCATCCCGCATGAATATTAAAAGCGAAGAACTGGGGAGAATCCTTGATCGAGAACGCGCTCAAGGGCAACTCTCTCCCCTTTGGATTATCGTTGGAGAAGAGCCCCTTTTGGCGATGGAAGCAGGCGATGCGTTGCGCTTCACAGCAAAAGAATTGGGTTATTCTGAGCGCGTCGTTCTGGCCATGAGTTCAGTGAGCGACTGGTCACCGCTTCTGGATGCGGTGAGTTCTGTATCGCTTTTTGATGATAAAAAAATTATTGAATTAAGATTTTTATCTTCAGGTCCCGGTGTTAAAGGCGCTAAAGTATTGGCTCAATTTGCCGAATTAGTCCCGCAAATTGATTCCACCGTTACCGTTATTCACTTAACACAAACCGACTATTCAACACAAAAAACAACCTGGTTTAAAAATCTTGCCGCGAATGGCCATGTCATCTCCTGTCAACCGGTTTCCCGAGCACAGTACCCTGCCTGGATTAAAGAACGTTTACACAAACAGGGGCAAAGCATGCAGGAGCAGGCCTTGAACTTTTTTGCCGAGCAAACCGAAGGAAATCTGATGGCTGCCAAACAAGAGCTCATGAAACTGGATTTACTGTATCCAGGAAAAGAGCTCACGTTGCGCGAAGTCGAAGACTGTGTGATGAATGTGTCTCGGTATAGCATTGAAGACCTTCTGGAAGCTATCGCTCAAGCCGATGTCGCTCGCACGACTCGAACTGTCAATGGCATGCAATCCGAAGACGAACCCATGCCTTTTGTTTTAATGCGAGTGAGCAGCTTCCTCAGAGACACGCTTGCCCTCACCGTGGATCGACAAGCTCCCGTTATGCCCTCTGTCCGCGCGTTAGCCGGTCAACTCGCCAGACGCTCAACGCCAGCCAAAATTGCCAATATGCTTGCCCGTTGCGCGGATTTAGACCGTTTGGCCAAGGGGCTTACTGTTCAAAATAAAGATGATGTGTGGTCGGAATTAAAAACACTGTGTGTATTTCTTGCCCACGCTGCTAATAGGAAATAATCGTTATGGCTGCCTATCACTTTTTTGCGGTTTGCCCGCGTACTCTTGAGCCGATCTTGGCTCAGGAACTTCAATCATTGGGCGCGCAAAATATCAAAGTCAATGCCGGTGGCGTTCTTTTCGAGGGACCTCTGTCCTTGGCGATGAACGTATGCTTGAGAAGCCGCTATGCCAGCCGGATATTGCTTCGTATTGCTACCAGACAGTACTACGACAGCCACGATATCTACGATATGGCCCACGTTTTGCCCTGGGAACGTTTCTTCGATGTTGATGCCAAAATTCGTGTAGACATTACTGCGCATCGTTCACCGCTTGAAAGTCTGGATTTCACCACCTTACGCATTAAAGACGGCATTTGTGATCGGTTCCGAGAAGGCTGCGGAAAACGACCTAGTATTGAAAAAAACAATCCTGATGTTCGTATCCATGCCTTTATCAATGAGCGCTACTGCACGTTCTATTTAAATTTATCCGGAGAGCCTTTGTTTAAACGGGGCTGGCGCGTTGAAAAAGGTGAGGCGCCCCTTAAGGAAAACATGGCCGCAGGCCTTTTGGCGCTTTCCGGTTGGACACCGGATCAACCCCTGTTGGATCCCTTCTGCGGCTCAGGCACCATTGCTATCGAAGCAGCACAAATTGCCTGCAATATGGCTCCGGGCCTAAATCGTTCCTTTGCCTTCGAAAAACTGAACATTTTTGATTTGCAAGAGTGGCAAGAAATGAAAGAGGACGCAAAGGCAGAGATTAATCTTCATGCCCCTGTGCAAATTCGTGGCAGCGATATCTCTTCCATTGTCGTATCAAAAGCCCAAGCCAACGCTCAGCGAGCGGGCTTACAGGCTCTTTTAGATGATGGCCGCTTAGTGTTGACACAAGGCGATGCCCGACAAGTTAGCGCTTTCTCTGACAAAGGGTTCATCGTCACCAATCCCCCATACGGCGAACAGTCCAATCCGAAGAGTGCAACAGTTGCATCCATGATGAAAAATGTTGCCGATAATCTCAAAAAATCTTTCTCAGGCTGGACAGCTTGGATGCTGACAAGCGACAGAAAGTTGCCTTCCCAAATGAGATTGTCAGAATCAAGAAAAATTGTGATCTTCAATGGTCCCTTGGAATGCCGGTTCTTTAAATTTGAGATGGTCAAGGGGTCATTTCGCAATAAAAAAGCGGACTCAGAAACCGCTTAACGAAAAACGAACACTTTCGTTAAAACAAAACCCAACGCTAGACTGGTCGCGGATGAAAGAACAAGGGTAATGAGAGGATACCAGCTACTTTGATCCGCGCACTGACTTGTCCTGAAAAAAGTTGACACCTTTTGATTAGAAAAGGAGTGCCAAATGACATATTTCAGAGACTCGACAGATCCGGCCTATCGAGAGTATTGTGCAAAAATCGTTGGTCTTCAAAAACGCTTTTCCCAACAAGACCGTGATCGAATTGTGAGAGAATTCCTCTCTGAAGGGCTCAATGCCAAAGAAGTTGCCAGTCACCACGGTCTCAGTGGTGCGCAAGTTCTCTATCAATGGGTTGGGCACTACATCGAGGAGACTCAGATCATGCGTAAAACAAAAGACTTTACGGATCAAGAGTTCAAAGCGATGACTCCCCAGGAGCAGTTTCAAGAGCTCAAGCGTTTGAAAAAGGCTCTTGAGCTGGAAAAGATTCGCAGCGAGGCTTACAACCATATGATTGATTTGGCCGAGCAGCAATTCAACATCCCGATCCGAAAAA
>ENA-OOWO01001423-OOWO01001423.1-human-gut-metagenome-genome-assembly--contig:-NODE-1423-length-15422-cov-2.356153_pt1 | contig 15422 bp, 10 predicted proteins | sample MGYA00241579_ERZ501327 | MGnify/ENA primary metagenome ERZ501327 (study PRJEB25962, sample SAMEA2042836) | human gut metagenome | biome: human gut; feature: human-associated habitat; material: faeces...
TCGCAGGATGCAAAACCACACTGGGGGCTCAGACACAATCTGTCAAGCGGAATGTATTTCGCCGCTTCATGGATTCTTGCAATAATTCTTTCCTTTTCCTCCAGTTCAGGGGTTTTGGTTGTAATCAGACCAAGCACAACCTTCTTGTCTGCGGAAACCTTTGCAAGCGGTGCAAAACCGCCGGATCTCTCATCATCATATTCCAGAAAAAGCGCATTTACGTTTTCCTTTGCGAATACATAATCTGCCACGGAATCATACGGGCCGCTTGTAAAATATGTAGAATGATAATTCCCTCTGCAGATGTGGGAGTTGATTATCATATCTGCAGGCTTTCCTTCCAGTGCAAGGTTATTCACTGCAAGCAGCTGCGCCTTCACATCATTCAAATCAATGCCAAGCGCCTGATACCTCTGTTCTGCCGCGTCCCCTACGATAGCACCCCATGTGCAGTCATCAAACTGCAGATTGCGGCAGCCTGCATCGTAGAACTGCTGAATCACATCCTGATATGCCTTGCCAATATCCTGAATCAGCTCCTCGTTTGTTGCATAAATCTTTCTTGTTCTTTCGTAGTTTGCAGGCACAATCATCTGTTGGAAGGTCTGCGCAGGTGCGGGAATGGTATATTTGGCAACTGTGTTTTCATCCTCAAACTGTTTCAAAAATTTGAAATATTCCACAAAAGGATGTGCCTTCGCCTTAATCTTTCCTACCAGATAGGTGTCCTCCAGCAATGCCAGCTCAGCGTCAAACTGCACGCCGTTGCCTGTGTCCTCATGTGCAACGCCTTCAAAGCCCCACATGAAATCCAGATGCCAGAAAGCTCTTCTGAACTCCCCGTCTGTAATCACATGGTAGCCCAGCTCCTTCTGCTTTGCCACAACCTTTGCAACCTCTTCCTCCGCAACCCGATCAAATGCCTCCTTGCTGATTTCTCCTGCCTGATATGCCGCCTTTGCGTCCTTCAACGCCTGCGGTCTTAAAAAGCTGCCTACAAAATCATATCTGAAGGGTGTCTGTAAATTGCTCATTCTTCTTCACTCCGTTTCTTTGTCTTTTGTAAAATCTTTTGTAAGTGTTAAAAAAAATTTTTAATGCATTTTTTTGAATACTATAGCAAGCATTGTCCGGTAAGTCAACCCTAATTTTATCTGTTTTCTACTTTATTTTTTAGTTCTTAAAGCTGTGGATGGGTGCAGGGATTCTGCCGCCTCTTGCCACAAATTTTTCACAGCTGAAACGATTTACCGGAATGATAGGCGCATAGCCCAGCAAACCGCCGAATTCCACGCTTTCGCCTTCCTTTCTGCCGATCACGGGAATCAGACGCACCGCCGTTGTCTTGTTGTTCACCATACCAATCGCCGCTTCATCCGCAATAATACCGGAAAGTGTTGCCGCAGAGGTATCTCCGGGCAGAGCAATCATATCCAGACCAACGGAACATACGCAGGTCATCGCTTCGAGCTTTTCCAATGTCAATGCACCCTTTTCGCAGGCATCAATCATCCCATGATCCTCGCTGACGGGAATAAATGCACCGCTCAGACCGCCAACATAAGAGGATGCCATGACGCCGCCCTTTTTCACGTTGTCATTCAGAAGTGCCAGTGCTGCCGTTGTGCCGGGTGCGCCTGCTTCCTCCAGGCCCATTTCCTGGAAGATTTCTGCAATGCTGTCCCCAACCGCAGGGGTCGGTGCCAGAGAAAGGTCAATGATGCCGAAGGGTGTATCCAATCTCTTTGCCGCTTCCTTCGCAATCAGCTGACCCACACGGGTAATCTTGAAGGCTGTCCGCTTTACGGTTTCACATACGGTTTCAAAGTCAGCCCCTCTGACCTCCTCCAGCGCACGTTTTACCACGCCGGGGCCGCTGACACCGACATTGATACAGCGGTCTGCCTCCCCAACGCCATGGAATGCGCCTGCCATAAAAGGGTTGTCCTCTACTGCATTGCAAAATACAACTAGCTTCGCACAGCCGATACATTCGTTGTCCTTCGTGCGTTCCGCTGTTTCCACAATAACCTCGCCCATCTTCTTCACTGCGTCCATGTTCAGCCCATTTCTGGAAGTCCCGATGTTCACAGAAGCACAGACTCTTTCTGTCACTGCCAGTGCCTCCGGAATGGAATCAATCAAGATTTTATCACTTTCGGTATAGCCCTTCTGCACCAGCGCGGAAAAACCGCCGATGAAGTTTACGCCAACCTCCTGTGCTGCCTTGTCCAATGTCTGAGCAATGCTCACATAGGAATCCGCATTTTTGCAGCCTGCCGCCGCAATCGCGATGGGTGTTACGGAAATTCTCTTGTTCACCACGGGCACACCGTATTCCTTCGCCAGTTCATCCCCAACCTTCACCAGATCCTTTGCGTAGGTTGTGATTTTTTTGTATACCTTTTCATTAAATTTATTGATATCTGCATCTGCGCAATCCAACAGACTAATGCCCATCGTAATGGTTCTGACATCCAGATTCATGTCAGAAATCATGCTGTTGGTCTCCAGAATTTCATTCCTTGTAATCATTCTCGCAGCCTCCCTTAAATGCGGTGCATCGCATCAAAAATCTCTGTATGCTGAATTTTGATTTTCATCCCAAGCTCTTCCCCGACTGCATACAGCTTTTCGGCTGTTTCATCAAATGTATCCTTCGCCTCGGTGATATCAACCACCATCACCATATTAAAATACCCCCCAACAATGGTCTGGGAAATATCAAGGATATTGATATTTGTTTCTGCCAGAACACCACAAATCTTTGCTGTAATGCCCACCTTATCCTGACCAAGTACCGTTACCACTGCTTTTTTCATTCTGATTGTCCTCCTTTTTTCTGAGAATGGTTCTTCCATCTTACTGAGAACTCCCCCGAAATTCAATAGACAAATGTCCCTATAAAAGGGACGCATTTCCATTATATTCTTACAATTTGTATGCAAAATTTTCGTATGCTGACTTTTTCTCCAAAGCTTCCCTAAAAAACAAGCAGTTTTTGCGAATTTTGCACAAACCGAACTGTAATTTTTTGCAGAAAACGCACTTTTTTTCATGCGTTTTCAACAGTTTTCATTGAAAAAAATACAATTTTCCATTCTATAAGAAAGCTGATTGCCCCCATAAGCAGAAAAAAACACTCATTATGCAAAATCGTGCTATAATAGAAGCGTATGAAACAATAAAGAAGAAGCAAAAGCAACAACACCTTGTTTATTATCCACAAAAGGAGGAGTTCCTGTGAAACAAAAGAAGGATATCAAGAAAGTTCTGATTATCGGCTCCGGCCCCATCATCATCGGGCAGGCGTGTGAATTCGACTACTCCGGCACACAGGCGTGTAAGGCGCTGCGTAAGCTGGGCTACGAAATCGTTCTGGTCAATTCCAACCCCGCAACCATCATGACAGACCCCGAAATCGCCGATGCAACCTATATCGAACCCTTGAATATCAACCGTCTGGAACAGATTATTGCAAAAGAACGTCCCGATGCTCTGCTGCCCAATCTCGGCGGTCAGTCCGGTCTGAATCTTTGCTCTGAGCTTTCCAAGGCCGGTATTTTAGACAAATATAATGTAGAAGTCATCGGTGTACAGGTTGATGCCATCGAGCGTGGCGAAGACCGTATCGAATTCAAAAAAACCATGGACAGCCTTGGCATTGAAATGGCAAGAAGTGAGGTTGCCTATTCCGTAGACGAAGCCCTTGCCATTGCCGATAAGCTGGGCTATCCCGTTGTTCTGCGTCCCGCTTATACCATGGGCGGCACAGGCGGCGGTCTGGTTTATAACGTAGATGAACTGAAAACCGTATGCACACGCGGTCTGCAGGCTTCCCTCGTTGGTCAGGTTCTGGTAGAGGAATCTATTCTCGGCTGGGAAGAGCTGGAATTGGAGGTTGTGCGTGATGCCGAAGGCAATATGATTACCGTATGCTTTATTGAAAATATCGACCCCCTTGGTGTGCATACCGGTGATTCCTTCTGCTCCGCTCCCATGCTGACTATTTCCGAGGAGGTACAGAAGCGTTTGCAGGAAAAATCCTATAAGATTGTCGATTCCGTACAGGTAATCGGCGGCACAAACGTACAGTGGGCGCATGACCCCGAAACAGACAGAGATATCATCATCGAAATCAACCCCAGAACCTCCCGTTCCTCCGCACTGGCTTCCAAGGCAACCGGCTTCCCCATTGCTCTGGTTTCTGCCATGCTTGCAACAGGGCTGACTCTGAAGGATATCCCCTGCGGTAAATACGGCACACTGGATAAATATGTTCCCGATGGCGATTATGTTGTTATCAAATTCGCACGCTGGGCATTTGAAAAATTCAAAGGCGTAGAGGATAAGCTGGGTACCCAGATGCGCGCAGTCGGCGAGGTTATGAGTATCGGTAAGAATTATAAAGAAGCCTTCCAGAAAGCCATCCGTTCTCTGGAAACAGGTCGCTATGGTCTGGGGCATGCAAAGGATTTTGATAAAAAATCCAAGGAAGAACTTTTGAAAATGCTGGTTTCTCCCTCCAGTGAACGCCATTTCATCATGTATGAAGCACTGCGCAAGGGCGCAACCGTAGAAGAAATCCATGAGCTGACAAAGGTAAAGGCATGGTTCATCAATCAGATGAAGGAGCTGGTTGAGGAGGAGGAAGCCCTTCTGGCAAACAAAGGAAAGCTGCCTGCGGATGATGTACTGATTGCCGCAAAGAAGGATGGCTTCTCCGATAAATATCTGAGCCAACTTCTGGAAATCGATGAAGCAGAAATCAGAAACAAGCGCATCGCGTTGGGTCTGGAGGAGGCTTGGGAGCCCGTTCATGTCAGCGGCACACAGGATAAGGCGTATTACTACTCCACCTATAATGCAGAGGACAAAAACCCCGTCAGCATAGAAAAACCCAAGGTTATGATTCTGGGCGGCGGCCCCAACAGAATCGGGCAGGGTATTGAATTTGACTACTGCTGCGTACATGCTTCTCTGGCGTTGAAGCAGCTTGGCTTTGAAACAATTATCGTAAACTGCAACCCCGAAACCGTTTCCACAGACTATGACACCTCCGATAAGCTTTACTTTGAGCCTCTGACACTGGAAGATGTGCTGAGCATTTATAAAAAAGAAAAGCCCGTTGGCGTTATCGCGCAGTTCGGCGGTCAGACTCCTCTGAATCTGGCGGCTGATTTGGAAAAGAACGGCGTAAAAATTCTGGGGACTCCTCCTGCTGTGATCGACCTGGCAGAAGACAGAGACCACTTCCGTGCAATGATGGATAAGCTGGGTATTCCCATGCCCGAATCCGGCATGGCAGTTACGGTTGCGGATGCCCTTCATATCGCAGAAAAAATCGGCTATCCCGTTATGGTTCGCCCCTCCTATGTTCTGGGCGGCCGCGGTATGGAAGTCGTGTATGACCCCGAAAATCTGACAAAATACATGGATGCCGCTGTTGGCGTAACCCCCGACAGACCCATTCTGATTGACCGTTTCCTGAATCACGCAATGGAATGTGAAGCAGATGCCATCAGTGACGGCACACATGCCTTCGTTCCTGCCGTTATGGAGCATATCGAGCTTGCAGGCGTACACTCCGGTGACTCCGCATGTATCATTCCTTCCAGACATATTTCTGAAAAGAATGTCAAAACCATCAAGGAATACACCCGAAAAATCGCAGAGGAAATGGGCGTTAAGGGTCTGATGAATATGCAGTATGCCATCGAAAACGATAAGGTATATGTGCTGGAGGCAAACCCCAGAGCATCCCGTACCGTTCCTCTGGTTTCCAAGGTCTGCAACATCCGCATGGTTCCTCTGGCAATCGATATCGTCACAAGCGAGCTGACAGGCAGACCCTCTCCCGTACCCGGTCTGAAGGAAAAGAATATTCCTTACTACGGCGTGAAGGAATCCGTATTCCCCTTCAATATGTTCCAGGAGGTTGACCCTGTTCTGGGACCCGAAATGCGCTCCACAGGCGAGGTGCTTGGGCTTTCCGAATTCTACGGCGAAGCCTTCTTCAAGGCACAGGAGGCAACACAGACAAAGCTGCCCATGAGCGGCACCGTGCTGATTTCCGTCTGCGATAAGGATAAGGCAGAGCTGCCGGAGGTGGCAAAGGGCTTTGCAGATGCAGGCTTCCATATCCTCGCAACAAAAGGCACCCAGAAGGTTCTGGCAGATGCAGGCATTGTTTCCGAGTTCGTCTATAAGCTGAGCGAAGGCAGACCCAACATCTCCGACCTGATTACAAACGGCAAAATCGACCTGATTATCAATACCCCCAGAGGTGCAGACGGCACACTGGATGACAGCTACCTGCGTAAAGCAGCCATCCGTAAGAAAATCCCTTACATCACAACCATGGCTGCCGCAAAGGCAACTGCCTCCGGTATCGAATCCATGAATAAGCCCGGCTGCGGCGTTGTCAGATCCCTGCAGGAGCTGCACAGCACCATCACCGATAAAGAATAAGATTAACCTAAAAAGAACCATATTCTCACGAATATGGTTCTTTTTTTATTCTCCGCAGAGCTCCTGCATCACTTTTTCCACTGTTGAAAGTTTCTCGATTTCATAAGCATTTGCGCCGCAGAAAACAAGTCCCTCTCTCCCCTGCACCGCATCAATCAATGCCTGCGAGATGCAGTATTTCGTTTCCGCCTGCTTGCAGTGGTTCATGCACTGATAGCATCTCTGCACAGGAATCCGCCCCTGCTTCTCTACCTTCTCCAAAAAGGAATTCCGAATGGCGCGCGCTGCCAAGCCGACAGGGCTTTCAATCAGCTGCACATCCTCCTTTCGGCTCCGCAAATACGCCTGCTTAAATGCCGGAGCGGCATCACATTCCTCTGTCGCAACGAATTTAGTGCCGACCTGCACACCGCTCGCGCCAAGTGCCATCAGCCGTTCCACGTCCGCATGGCTGCGCACACCGCCGCCGGCAATCACAGGGATTTTCACGTCGTTTTTCTCCTCCAATTCCCGCACATAATCCACTACGTCCACAAGACTGTCCTCTAAGGTGTCAAAAGTGCCGTCCACAAGGTGTCCATAGGGGTATCCAAGGTGTCCACCTGCAAGCGGTCCCTCCACCACCACTGCATCAGGCAGTCTGTCTGCTCTCTGCCACTGCTTTACAATCAGCTTCAGGGCTCTCGCAGAGGAAACAATCGGCAGGATTGCTGCCCTTGTGCCTGCTGCATATTTCGCCAGATTCACAGGCAGACCTGCCCCCGAAACGATAAAATCCGCCCCTGCGCCAATCGCTTCCTTCACATATTCCTCATAATGATTCATCACTGTCATGAAATTAAAACCAATGATACCGCCATTGGCAATCTCCTTGGCTTTTTCCAGTTCGTTCCCGATGGCTCTCAGATTAGCGCGAAAGGGATTTTCCTTGAAATCCGCCTCTTTGTAGCCGGGATGCACGCCGGAAATCGTGCCGATACCGCCGCATTTCGCCACATTTCCCGCCAGAGAGGAAAGGGATACCCCCACCCCCATTCCGCCCTGCACAATCGGACGTTTTGCGGTTAATCCGCCAAATTTCAATGCTTTTACTTCCATCACAGCTCCTCCTCATTTTTCTCTTGCATTTGAACCGTATCTCTCACTATTTTATGTGGTATTAAAAACCATTTTTACGAGTATAGCAAAAAAGATAGTCTCTGTCAATCGAGGGCAAAGGATTTTGTTTTTTTAACAAAACCTACAAACAAAAAAAGAAGGCAAATCCAAAGACTTACCTTCTTCCTTCCTAATTTGTTCTCTATTTCAGCTTAAAGGAGCTTTTCAGCGGAACAATGCGGTTAAATACCAGATGCTCCTCTGTTGTATCCTTTGTATCCACAATATAATAGCCATTTCTCATAAACTGGAATCTATCGCCCTTCTTTGCATCCTTAACGGAAGGCTCGATGAAGCATTCCTTTACCTCCAGAGAATTGGGGTTCATAATCATTTCGCCGTTAGGGTCTTCGGGGTTATCCAGCATCATATAGTCATACAGTCTTGCCGTTGCCTGTACGTTTTCTTTTGCGCTTACCCAATGCAGTGTGCCCTTTACCTTTCTGCCCTCAAAGCCGCTGCCGCTTCTGGTTTCGGGGTCGTAGGTGCAGTGAACCTCTGTCACAATGCCGTTTTCATCCTTTACAAAATCGGTGCAGGTTACGAAATATGCCCCCTTCAAGCGCACTTCCTTCCCCGGAGCCAGACGGAAGAACTTCTTCACGGGTTCTTCCATGAAGTCCTCTCTTTCGATATAAAGCTCTCTGGTGAAGGGTGCCAGACGTTTGCCCAATTCTGGTGTTTCGGGGTTGTTTTCCAGCTCCATCATTTCCACCTGATCCTCAGGATAATTAGTGATAACCAGCTTCAAGGGATCAAGCACAGCCATAACCACCTTCGCCTTTGCCTTCAAATCATCACGAATACAGTAATCCAGCAAGCCGCTGTCTACCATGCTGTTTGCCTTAGAAACACCAATGCGTTCACAGAAATCACGAATGGATGCAGGGGTATAGCCACGGCGGCGCAGACCGCTGATGGTCGGCATACGGGGGTCATCCCAGCCGTCAACCAGACCGTTTTCTACCAAAGCACGCAGCTTTCTTTTGCTCATCACAGTATTTGTCATCCCCAGACGGGCAAATTCAATCTGTCTGGGCGGATTTTCGGTATAGCCTGCCTCTCTGACTACCCAATCATACAGAGGTCTGTGGTCCTCAAATTCCATCGTACAGATAGAATGGGTGATGCCCTCAATCGCATCCTCCAGGGGATGTGCAAAGTCATACATCGGGTAGATGCACCATTTATCTCCTGTGGTATGGTGGGTAGAATGGGAGATACGGTAAAGCACAGGGTCTCTCATGTTGATATTGGGAGAAGCCATATCAATCTTCGCACGCAGTGTTTTAGAGCCGTCGGGGAATTCGCCTGCCTTCATTCTTTCAAACAAATCCAGATTTTCCTCCACGCTTCTGTTGCGATAAGGGCTTTCCTTCCCGGGTGTGGAAAGGGTGCCGCGGTATTCTCTCATTTCCTCTGCGCTAAGCTCATCCACGAAAGCCTTGCCTTCCTTAATCAGCTTCAGCGCAACCTCATAATATTTATCAAAATAGCTGGACGCATAAAAAAGTCTGTCCTCCCAATCGAAGCCAAGCCATTTTACGTCCTCCTGAATGGATTCTACATACTCCACATCCTCTTTTGTGGGGTTGGTATCATCAAAACGCAGGTTGCATTTGCCGCCGTACAGATTTGCCAAGCCAAAGTTCAGGCAGATGGATTTTGCATGACCGATATGCAGGTAGCCATTTGGTTCGGGCGGAAATCTGGTGTGGATTTTATTCAGTTCTCCCTTTAAGTCCTCCTGGATATAACTGTGGATAAAATTGCCCGTTGCACCCAGACCGCTGTTGTTTTCTGTGTTTTTTTCTTCAGCCATTGGTCGCCCTCCTGTATTTTCATTCTTTTCAGATTTTTTCATAAATGCAGTATGATATTTTATTATAATACATTGAGACTTTGATGGCAAGAAATGCGTAAACTTTTTTTGCGTATATATATATATTATCTATATATAAAATGCCATTCGTTTTTCTGATTGGACATAGATAGACCATCGATATATAATGCAGATATATAGATACTCGATATATAAGGAGGTGCATCGCATGGCACTGGATAAAACCCTGCTGGCAGGCAGCTCTGCCACTCTTGTGCTTAAGCTTCTGGACGGACGTGATATGTACGGCTATCAGATTATTGAGGAGCTGGCATGCCGTTCCAACAACGTCTTTCAGATGAAGGCAGGCACGCTTTATCCCCTTTTGCACGGCTTGGAAAAGAAGGGACTTCTGGAATCCTATGAGGAACACGCGGATTCCGCACGCGTTCGCAAATATTACCGTCTGACACAAAAGGGAAAAAAATTTTTACAGGAAAAAACAGACGAATGGAAGGAATATTCCTCCGCCGTCAGCAAAATTCTGGAAGGAGGTCTTTGCTGTGAATGTTTCTGATGCGTTTCATCGTTATGCCGAAAAGGTCTGTGAGCAGATTCGCTGGAAAAAGGCGCATCCTGCCGTTGCACAGGAAATTGAGGATCATCTGACAGACCAGAAAAACGCCTACCTTGCCGCAGGAGATTCCGAAAGCATTGCCGAAGAAAAGGCACTGCTGCAGATGGGTGACCCTGTATCCGTCGGTGCGGCGTTAGACCAGACACATAAGCCTGCGCCCCAATGGGGGATAATCGGGCTGGTACTGCTGCTGTTTGTGCTGGGAGGCATCATTCAGGTGCTGCTGCTGAAAACGATACCCGTAGGAAATGATGCGTTAGCGACGCGCTCCGCACAGGTGCTTTTCGTCTTTCTGCCACTTAGCTTAGCGACGTTTGTCGGGATGTATTTTCTGGATTTTTCCTTTTTCGGAAAGCATCCCTATGTACTGCCGCTCGGCTTATTGATGGTTGACCTTGCGGCACAGCTGTTCGGGGAATTCTATGGTGGAAAAAGATGGTTCACTCTCGGCTCCTTTGCCCTCAGTCCGCTTGCACTCTCTCTGCTGTTTCCCCTTGCCTTCTGCGGTCTGTTTTATCGGCTCAGAAGTCAGGGCAGAAGGGGCTATCTTATCAGCGGCGTTCTGGCAGTGGTTTTCTGCCTGTTTCTGTCATACTGTCACACCTTCAGCGGCGTTCTGACATTTGTGTTCTCCGCAGGGATTCTCATGCTCATTGCCGCAAAAAAGGAATGGTTCGGCAAGAAAAATCAGACAATTCTGCTGTTGCTTTTTCTGTTAGCGGTGGTCTGCCTGATTGTCCTGCTGATGTTTTATGCACCGTTTCGGTATCGGTATGGCTGGGAACGCCTGTATACGATTTTCGTCCCTTCCGGTGACCCTATGGGCAGCGGCTACCTTTCGACACAGTTGAAAACCATCCTTTCCCACTGCGTTCTTCTGGGCGAAGGTGCAGCCCTTTCGGAAACACAAGCCTTTCTGCTGACAGATGCCTCTATGCTTCGCTCCGATTATCTTCTGGCCTATCTGACCTATCATTATGGCTGGGTTGCCTCGGGCATTGTGGTTCTGCTGTTGGCAGTCTTTCTCGGGCTTGGCTTCCGCAAAGCGCTGAAACAGAAAAGCATTTTCGGGCAGATGGTTTCTCTGACGATTCTCTGCACCTTCACAGCGGAAATCCTGCTTTATATTCCGGCAAATCTGGGTATATGGCTCATCGCACCGATTGCCCTGCCCTTCCTTTCCTATGGGGCAACGGCTTTGCTCATCAATATGGCATTGGCAGGCGTGCTGCTCTCCGTGTTCCGCACCGGTGAGGTTTATCGGGACACTGCTCCGCATCCGATTTTTTCGGATTCCAAGTTTATTCAATGGGCTGACGGAAAGCTGACCATCTCTTTTAAATGAGAAACAAATTGAAAAATCCTCCCAAAGCATGTAAAATAGAAGGACAGAATTGTTTTGGGAGGATTTTTTATGCTTGCTTTTACCGTCAATGATACAAAATCATTTATGAATCTGCTTTTGAAGGGGGATACCTTTGATGCGTTTTTGTTCCGTCAGGGGGAGCTGACCACCTTCGCTTCTTTTCTCATTGAAGGTAAGCGCAATATGGATTTTTATACCGCCGAGGAGCAGGAGGCAGGGCTTTCCCGTTATGTGCATTGGGAGGAAATGCGTCCCTTTGTATTTCAGGCAATCAAGGGGAATAAGCTGCCGAAAAGCATCAAGCTTGTGTTCTCCCTTGCGGAGGAGAAGCTTTCCAATCTCCCCAATACCAAGGCGGCATTTCTGAATATTCTCTTTAAGGAGCATACCATCCTCTGCACCACCGCCATTTCGCAGGAAGCCTTTTCTCTGGATAAATCCTCCGAGCGGCTCTGGGAGGAATATATTTTAAAGTTTTTCAAAAAAAACGCCATCGGCATCCAGAAGCAGGAGAGTTAATCTCCTTCTTTTTTCCTCCGAATTTGTTAGCACTCATTTTTATTGAGTGCTAATTTTTTCTTGACTTTTCCGTTTCAGGTGCTACAATATAGAGTGATGAGAGCCAAACACATTGGCTCTGTAAAAAAATTTTAGGAGGTATGCAGTATGCAGGAAAAAGGCAATCTTTCTATTAACAGTGAAAATTTTATGCCAATTATCAAAAAATGGCTCTATACAGATAAGGACATCTTCATTCGTGAACTGGTATCCAATGCGTGTGATGCGGTGACAAAGCTGCAGAAGCTTTCCATGATGGGGGAAGCGGATATTCCCGCAGAGGAAGCATACAAAATTCATGTTGTTCTGGATCAGGACAAGAAAACATTGCAGATTATTGATAACGGTATCGGCATGACGGCGGATGAAATCAAGAAATACATCAACCAGATTGCATTCTCCGGTGCAACCGATTTCCTTTCCAAATTTGAAGGAAAAACCGAGGACGAAGGCAGTGAGATTATCGGACATTTCGGTCTGGGGTTCTATTCTGCTTTTATGGTAGCCGATACGGTCGAGATTGATTCCCTTTCCTATCAGAAGGGTGCAGAGCCTGCAAAATGGCGCTGCAACGGCGGCATTGATTATGAAATGGAGGCCGGTGAAAGAACCGAACGCGGCACAACCATCACCCTCTTTATCGGCGCAGACGGCGAGGAATTTCTGAATGAGGCAACGCTTTACGCCGCTATGAGAAAATACTGCGCCTTCATGCCCGTTCCCATCTTTGTGGATGTGCTGAAGGAAGAAACAGAGGAGGAAAAGGCATCCGCAAAGAAGGCCGAAAACACTGTTCATGTTTCCCCCGAGGAAGCCGCAAAGCTGACCACCGAGGGTGCCATGGATTTATTGCAGGAGCAGCAGGATGCCGCAGAGGAGGCAAAGGCAGAGGAGCCCAAGCCGCTGAATGACACCAACCCCCTCTGGCAGAGAAAGCCCTCCGAATGTACGGATGAGGACTACAAAGCCTTTTATCATCAGGTATTCAATGATTTGAATGACCCTCTGTTCTGGATTCATCTGAATATGGATTACCCCTTCCGTCTGAAAGGGATTCTCTATTTCCCGAAGCTGGTGGAGCAGATGGACATGATGGACGGCGAGGTAAAGCTGTACTGCAATCAGGTTTATATTGCGGATAACGTAAAAGAGGTTGTCCCCGAATTCCTGCTGCTCTTGAAAGGGATTCTGGACTGCCCCGATATGCCGCTGAATGTTTCCAGAAGTGCATTGCAGAATGACGGCTATGTGGAAAAAATGAATGCCTACATCACCAAGAAGGTTGCGGACAAGCTGAACCAGCTGTTCAAAACCGACCGTTCTGCCTTTGAAGGCTTCTGGGATGATATCAATATCTTCATCAAATACGGCTGCATGAAGGAAGAAAAGCTGTATGATAAGGTAAAGGATATCCTGCTGCTGAAAACAACAGACGGCGTTTATGAAACCGTTGCCGAATATCTGGAAAAGAATAAAGAAAAGCACGAAAACGTGATTTATTTTGCAACCGACACCAATCAGCAGGCGCAGTATATCCGCCTGTTCAAGGAGCAGGGTCTGGAGGCTGCCATCATGGATACGCCTGTGGATAAGCCCTTCGTTTCCTTCTTGGAATACAAAAATCAGGATATCAAGCTGAAGGTACAGCGTGTCGATGCGGATATTGATTCCTTGCAGGAAAAAGAGGATGCCGAAATTTCCGAAGCGAAAAAGCAGGCAGACGAATTTGAAGCAAATCAGATGCAGGAGCTGTTCCGCGCGGCGGTTGCAAATGAAAAGCTGAATGTAAAGCTGGAAGCGCTGAAGGCTGAAAAGGTTTCCGCTATGATTCTGCTTTCCGAGGAATCCAGACGTATGATGGAAATGATGGAGGCTTACGCCAACAACGAAGAATTTAAGGCAATGTTTGCCAATATGAAGCCAGATGAAACTCTGGTGCTGAATAAAAATAATAAACTGGTAAAAGCACTGCTTTCCATGGCAGGCAAGGAGGAAAAGAAGGAGGATGCAACCCTTCTGTGCCATCAGCTGTATGATCTGGCACTGATGAGCCATCGTCCGCTGACCTCCGAGGAAATGACTGCCTTCATCGACAGAAGCAATCTTCTTCTGGAAAAACTGACTGCCTTTGAAGCATAAATTTCCAAAAACCCTTGATAACTCACTACCCCTTATTATATAAAAACCCGAGGATGCTTTTTGTCCCCGGGTTTTTCTTTTCTTGATTTTCTTTTCTTGATTTATTCCTCTTTTTCGCCTTCATTGGCTTCTTCCATGGTCAATTCCTGTGTCGGTAATTGTTCGATAAAGCGTACCTTCACAATCGCCTGCGCCCAATTCAGCGAAACCTGCGCGAATTTTTCTTTCTTCGCCGCTTCTTCCTTGAAAATCCGCAGAAATTCCTGCACGATTTCCCTTGTCATATAGCCGCCGCGCCAATGAAACAGCAGTAGTTTTCCCTTTTTCACCGCCTGCGCCGCGCGCTTTTGCACCTCCTCCGTCTTCGTGAAGGAGAGCTTCTTTTTCTTATAATAAAATCTGTCTGCATCCTCACAGGCAGGCACACGCCATACCAGTCTCTCATGATCGCGAAAAATCTGCTTATCACTCAGCAGAAAATAATCATAGCGGATTTCCTCAGGATTCCCTAAGGAAAGATCAAAGGTGCAGTCCAGATGGTAATATTTTTTATCCAGCCGCACCACATTCCACGCATGGCGATACTTCACGCCCTTTTCGGGGTTATTTTCCGCCAAGGCAATGATGCACTGGATTTGCAGTGCATCACAGAGGATCTTGACTGCCTTTGCAATGCCCTCACAAACGCCAACGCCATGCCCCAGAACGCCGATGATTTCATGGGAATATTGCTTTTTCAGCTTATCGTAGCGTACATTTTTGCAGATAAAATCGTGGATATACAGTAGCTTTTCCTCATCGCTGCACCTTGCCACAGGGCGAACCAGCTTTTCCACGCGTGCCTGCAGCGCCTTCTGATGCTCCTTCATCTTTCCCTTTTCAAAAAGATACGCAGGAATCAATTCTGCATTTCTGGAATCGGGATAATAGCGATATTGAAATGTCCCTGCATAGAACAGCTGCGGACAATCCAGACGCAGCTTCATGAAAACATCCGTCAACGCTCTGTTTTCCAGCAGCGGTACAGGAAAGGAGGGCGCAAACGCCTGCAAGCCTGCCTGCATCGCCTGATAGCTGCTCTGCTCCGCCTTGGATAAGGTTTGATAATAATACGGTTCCATAGTTCTCCTCTTTTACAGATTGATTTCCAGCTCCACAGGGCAATGGTCAGAGCCAAGCACCTCTGTATGGATCTTCGCATCCATCAGCTTGTCCTGCAAGCGTGCGGAAACCACATAATAATCAATCCGCCACCCTGCATTCTTCTCTCT
>ENA-OOWO01001446-OOWO01001446.1-human-gut-metagenome-genome-assembly--contig:-NODE-1446-length-15255-cov-1.961513_pt1 | contig 15255 bp, 8 predicted proteins | sample MGYA00241579_ERZ501327 | MGnify/ENA primary metagenome ERZ501327 (study PRJEB25962, sample SAMEA2042836) | human gut metagenome | biome: human gut; feature: human-associated habitat; material: faeces...
TTCTTCCACTTTCATGCCGGCCTTTACGCGAGTCACGCAGACGCGGACATTTGGCTCACCGTCTACAGTCATGAAACAAGAGGAACAGTTGCCGATGGCACAAAAAAGACCTCTTGGACGGTGCAGATGGGGACTGTGTCCCAGTGTGCGGATGCCAGCCGCATGCAGGGCGGCGGCGATGGTTTCGTGGGTAAAGCCGGTGATGGGCTGACCGTTATAGTAAAAAACGACCTCTTCTCCCCGGTCAAAATCCAGGACAGGATGTTCTTCCAGTCGCATACAGATCTCCTCCTTTTATAAAAGGCGTGCAGCAGCCTGGTTCGGGTACTGCCGCACGCGGGTATGTATAAACTTTTCATACTTCTATTGCATATCTTAACTTAATTAATTCCCTCTGTAAATTTATCAGGTGCTACCTTTGCCTTCACCTTCATTATTACATAATAGGTAATACCGGTTATAATCAGAGATTGTGCCGGCGGAATTCCAATTACTACAATATAGGTTGTAATGTAGCCAACTGCAATTCCCACAATCATTGCAATTGTAGCCATAAAATTCCATCCCTGCTTATCTTCCCACACTCCCTTTCTGAGGAAGAAATCAACAAACATAACCCCTGCAATGGCCGGATAAAGAAGAGCAGCCAGGCTAAGCAGTTTCTGTAAATTTTCCAGAATACCCGTAAAACAAAGAAGAAGTGATAAAAATGTACCTACGGCCGTTACAATCGCTCTTCCTTTATTTGTTTTTATATTCAGCATATTGGAGAAAGAAAGTCCCATTGTATAGTTATTTACAAGCTGACTGGTCCAGGCAGCAAGCCAAAGAACAATAAATCCCCAGATAGGAAATCCTAAGTTTTCCATAACTGCAACAATATCTGCAGTTCCATTTCCTGCTCCCATGATGGCACCAATAAAAAGAAGCGGAATACCAATTGCAACAATTCCAATCGGTATTAAAATATTATCCTTCCAACACGGTTTTGCATATCTTGTATAATCAGCAGAAATAACAAACTGCGATACATTCATGCCAAGTATCATCGTCACACCGGCAGCAAATGAAATCTCACCGCTTCCTTTGTAACTAATAATGTTCGACCATCCAATGTTCTTTAATGCCAGGTAAATACCAACAATGCACAGAAGAATTCCACCAGGAACCGCAAAATAATCCGTCCATTTCATAGATGAATATCCAATAACAGAAGGAATTGCGAACACTATTCCTGCGACAATGGTGGTAATCATCCAGGCAGTTCGATTAACTGTATAGTCAATTCCCAAAACTGCACAAAACGCATTGCCTGTTACCGATGTCTGAACGGCCCACCAGCCCATACTGATAACACCGATAACTAGTGCGATAATAAATTTTGCCTGTTTGTCGCCAAATCCTTGTTTTGCAATTACGGAAGAGGAAAGACCTGTTTTGGCCCCCATATATCCACTGATAGCATTTCCTACCCATGTTAAGCATATGAAAGTGAACAGTACAACCGGTATGATTCCTTTTAAGCCAAATGCACCTATTAATGTAGAACCTATCATCAACAAGGTGACACTGAATTCAAGGCCTCCGAAAATAAATGCCGGTGCTGTCCAATGCTGCCGTTGATTTAGCGGTACCGGGGTCATCGGATCATCTATAATCACCGTTTTTTCTTTTTCTAATTCTTTTCCCATACAATCTCCTTCCTATATTTTGTTATAAACTTCTTCACGTCTCATTAATCTCCACGGGATGGTTTCTTTCGCTTTCTCCAAACATTCCTTTTTGAGCACAACACGTGTGTAGGATTCTTCTGATGTGCATAATCTAGCAAGCGTTGTTCCATCCGGATTCGAAACAGTTGTATTACCACAATACTCCACGTCCCCGGATGCCCTGTTTAATCCAACCGTATAAACCTGGTTTTCTGCTGCTCTTATACTGCTGCATCCGGAAAACAGGTAATCCCAACCCGGATTCCACGCGCTCGGATACATAATCACATCTGCGTTCTTTTTTAATGCTAAAGATTTTGCCAATTCTGAGAATCCAAAATCCGCACAAATTAACAATCCAATTGTCCAGCCTTTAAACGAAACCGTAACCAGCTCTTCTCCTTTCGCAAAAAAATCATTTTCCTTATCCCATAAATGAATTTTTTTGTACTCTCCCAAAAGTGTTCCTGTTTCATCCCAAATACAGGCAACATCATAATGCTGGTTTCCCTCTTTTTTATTAATTCCGGCCATGATTGCTATCTTATATTTACTGGCAAGCTCTGAGAAAAAAAGTGCTTCCCTATCTGAAATTATGGCCTTTTCAAAATTGTATCCGCTGATACAAAGTTCCGGAAAGCAAAGAAGATCTATGTCGTCAGAAGAATGTTTTCTAACAAGTTCTTCTATATGAGCACAGTTTTTTTCGATATTTCCTTCCTGGATAGATAATTGAATAATTCCTAGCTTTAACATATGCCCTCCTTTTTAAACTTACTTTTTTTCAATTTAATCCAAATATTCGATTTTTTTCTCTTTTCATTTTCATACTTACTCACGAAATTACATTTCTTTTCTTGATTTTATCACGCAAATCAGACAAAATAAAATCATATTATTTTATAAAGTAATAAATCTGCATTATACAGACCATAGTCTGAATTCCAGTCTATCGTCATTTAGATATAAAAATATAGTAAAAGCCCCGGAATCACAAAACTCCGGGGCTTTTACTATATTTTGATACCGGATTGCTATGTGCTTCGCACTTTCGCAATCCTAAAACTATTCAAACATTGCGCTCTCAGCGCCTTCAATCTGAAGAGTGGTCTGATAGAATTTGGTCAGAGCACTGATTGCATACTCCACATCCTTCACACCTGCCGTTTCGTAACAGGAATGCATCGCAAGCTGCGGCAGACCGATATCGACGGCATGGACGCTGACCTGCGTGTTGGAAAGGTTTCCAAGGGTGGAACCGCCTAAAATATCACTGCGGTTTGCAAACACCTGAACCGGAACACCTGCCTCATTGCAGACATTCGTAAATACCGCACGGCTGAATGCGTCCGTGGTGTATTTCTGGTTCGCGCTCTCCTTGATGACGATACCTTTGTTCATCCAGGAGCAGTTGACTGCATCCGTCTTCTCCCCGTGGTTCGGGTGAACGGCGTGTGCGTTGTCGCAGCTTACGAGGAAAGAACCGGCAACTGCCTGATAGTAGTCCTCCGGCGTCTTTCCAAGTGCGCCGTTGATGCGGTGCAGGACATCCTGTAAGAAGGTGGACATCGCCCCCTGCTTCGTATTGGAACCAACCTCCTCATTGTCGAAGCAGCAGTATACGCTGACATCGCGCTCATTCTTCGCCGCCAGGAATGCTTTCAGGGAAACGTAAGCGCACTGTAAGTCGTCCAGTTTCGGGCTGGAAACGAACTCGTCCGCATACCCCCAGATCGTACCCGGCTGGCGGTTTACAAGGAAGAGATCCTTCCCTAAAATGTCCTCCGCTGCCACACCAAGCTCTTTCGCAATCATCGCGTCAAACGCGCCTTTTTTCAGCTCACCGGCAGAGAACAGCGGGCATAAATCAACCTGACGGTTGTATTTGTATCCATCGTTCACCTCACGGTTGAAATGAATCGCTACGTTCGGAATGATGAGCAGGTCTTTATCGATGTACAGAAGTCTCGCGCTCACGCCCTGACCGTCTTTTACCAGTACACGGCCTGCAACGGTCAGAGGGCGGTCAAACCAGGTGTTGTCGATCATGCCGCCGTATGCTTCCACATCGAGGCGCAGATACTCGCCCGGACCATTTAACTCCGGCACACTCTTGATCTTGTAAGTCGGTGAATCACTGTGGGAGGCACACATCTGGAAGTGATAATCAGTCAGCTTCTCTCCTACGCGAAACGCAATGATACTGGAATGGTTGCGGATTGTATAGTAATCTCCGCCCTGTTTCACGTCCCAACGAGCCGACTCCGGCAGGTATGTAAAACCTGCCTCGTCCAGCATACCCTTGATTGTCTCGATGGAATGAAACATACTCGGGCTGTTCTCAATAAAAGTCAGTAATTCGTTTGCAGCATTCATTATGCAGACTTCCCTTCTCTCTTCTTAATCGCCGGTAAGATAAGTCCCAGTATTACCAGGACAATCGGCGTAATGACATTCAGCACAGTTGTATACATATCGCCCTGCTTGTACATGCCTAAGATACAGCAGGCTGCTGTTACGAAGAAGCACCATGCACCGAAGCCAAGAGCGACTCCGTTATTCTTTACAAAGCGGTACTCACGTTCAAACTTGTTCGTGTGTTTACGAAGCATGAAGTAAGCGAAGAATACCCACAGATAGCGCATCGGCATAGTAACCGAGTTTAACTGGGTCAGCTGACGCAGTACAGTATCTGCGTTCGGAACCAGGACCTGAGCCAGGATAATGGAACCGGACAGGATAACAACCATCCAGATACCATTGATGTAAGCGCCGAATTTGTTCTTCTTTAACAGCTTGGTCGGGATGAACTGACGCGCATCCTCGTTGTCAAGCAGCATACGCAGCGGTGCGTCGATGCTGACTACCAGCGTCGAGAACTGTCCGATCGCGTTGCAGGCTGCGTAGATAATCATGAGCAGATTGCCGACACCGTAGTACTCACCCAGTTTCTGGAATGCCCAGTAAGAACCGTTTGCGTTGTAGGAGTCAAAATTCTCCTCAATCAGTACCGGATCAAACATCATGCCCATTGCGATGGTACCGAAGATCGCGCAGACAATAACCATGATTGCTGCAAAGATCATGCTCTTCGGAAATCCCTTTGCCGGATCCTCTACCTTGTTTACATACGGGGAGATCTTCTCACAGCCGCCTACCGCAAATACAAGAATGGACAGGCTGCTGAAGTACTTCCAATCAAAATGCGGGATCAGATTCTTCATGCTGAAATCAACAGACAGGTAACCGCCGTTCGGGTTGATTGCCGGTGCAGCGAACATCAGCAGAATGTACAGGATACTCATAACGAACATACTGGTTCCTGCTAAGGTTGCCATCTTTTTCAGCGGATTTAAACCGCGGCTTGCTACCCAGCAGAAGAACAGCAGAACGGCAAAAGTAACGAGCTGTACTGCCTTTGTGTTAAAAGATGCATACTTCTCCGCATTCTGGAACACCATCCAGCTGAGCGCTTTCAGACCGCCAGAACCTTTGGATGCGATGTAGGTGACATGACACGCCCAGTAGGTCCAGCCTGCGTAGTATGCAGCCTTCGCACCGGTTGTCTCATGAATCCAGGAACTGACACCACCGCCCGAATTCTTAAATGCGGAACCAAGCTCTCCGACCATCAGTGCGTACGGTACAAAGTACAGTGCAAACATCAGAATCCAGGAGAAGATAACCTGTGTTCCATTGAAGTATATGAAACCATTTAAAACGTTTCCAAATGCCCAGAGGGTGGAGAAACACATAAAGGAAAGCATATACCACTTGATTTTGTTTTGTGACTTGTTCATATCTTATTTTCTCTCCTTACTGCCAGTATCTTTTTTATTTTCTCATATGCCGCGTTAATTGTCAAAAGTATTTTTTATTACCCCAGTATTTTCCAGTCGGATTTGGTAGTATTCTGTTGTTTACGCATATTTTTTGTTAAAGTCTCACAATATATACCTATTTCCTTCGCAAAAAAAGCGGCGTTCCGTTCCGAATCGCCGCTTTTTTTTCCTCTTTTTGTACGTGTCACAAAAACATACGGTCTGTGAACTGCCGTATCGTCCGTGACAGAAATACACTTTTTGTCTAAAAATCCATTTTTTACCGGGCAAATGCCGATCCATGAGGATTTTATGCCCCTTATTTTATAAGTATTTTATTATATCATTTTCGATATATACACCTCTTCCAGCGCCACGTTAACCCCCGCGCAGAGGAAGTGCCAGAGACTTAACTTCTGTCCCTACTTCATGTAACCTTTCAGCGCCCACTCATACGTCTCGAGCGCCTGCTGCAGGTTCATGTTAGCTGTCTCTTTGTCGATCTGTTTCTCCAGGAAGGAAACTTCCTCGCTCTTGTACTCCAGCTGGGTCGCCATGCCAAGCTCCAGCTTCTTCTGCATCGCATTCATCGTCTGCGTCTCTGCTGCCAGGGACGCATCGGCAAGCTGCAGGGCTGTCTGCTTCTGCATGATATCGTTGTAGAGTGTCTGCATACCGGAGCGGATCGTCTGTTCCTGGTTCTTGATGGTGCGGTCCATATTTTTCTTATCGGCTGAACCTTCTGCCATATTGGCATAGCCGCGCTTGTTGGACTGTAAGGACAGGTTCTGTTCGAGCGCCGTCTGTGTGTCCGCTGCCAGGTTCATCGCCGCGATCCGGGTGAGATCCGCCTGCGGCAGATCCTGGATATCCGGTTCCGCGTCATAGGACCATCCGGTCTGGACGCAGAGCTGCTGATGCTGGGCCTGAAGTCCCGCTTTTGTCTGGGTCAGCGTGGACTGAAGTGACTGCAGTGACTTCTGTGCATTTAACACATCAATCTGGGTCGCCTGACCGAGCTGCTGGCGCTTCTGGGTCAGCTGCATGGAAAGTTCCTGCAATTCCACTGATTTCTCCATCAACGGAATTGTCTTTTTGACCTGATTATAAGCAGCAAACGCCGACTGCACCTGCGCGACAACCGCATCCTGGCTGTTGATATAGTCCAGACGGTCCATCTCGCTGTCGCGGTAAGAAGCATCGGCAGACTGCTGGGTTTTTAACGCATTCTGCTCCACCATGACGGACGCTGACATCAGGCTTGCGTAAGCACTCGCCATGCCCGGCACCGCCAGAAAATCCTCAATCTGATCCGCCTGATCCCGCAGGTTATCCGCGCTGTCGTACAGATCATTCGCCTGATTGTACTGCTTATCCTGCACTTCCTTCGCATTCTTTGTGTCGCGCCCTGCCTGATAGGTCGTCTGATTGTTTAAATACGTCGGGTTGTACTCCTGTACCAGATACGGCAGTTCGCTGTATTCCATCACATTGTCCTGAAGCTTCGCCCATGTATCTGCGTCATAAGCAAACTGCGGGCTGGCTGCCAGCGCCGCAAACGGTCCCTGCAATGCCAGAACCGCTGCTGCCGCTGCGGTCAGAAGCGCCGTTTTCCTTCTTCTATGTCTCATTTCCGGTTCCTACTTCCTTTCTGTTACCACCATGTTATCTTACGGCACTTTCTGTTCCAAAAGTGCCTACCCGTGAATAGTAACCTGTTCACACCTTAAGTAAACTGCCATTCCTGACGGATTAATTCGTCACAATCAGACCTTTCACAGCCCACTCGTAGTTTTCCACAGCTTTGGTATATTCCAATTCCGCGCTCTTATACGACGCCACACTGCTGAGCCAGGAGCACTCAAGCCCTAAATAATTGGCTCTTGAGAGCATTCCCAGTGCGTTCTGGCGCTTTGCCGCCTCGTAGCTCTGCGCTGCCGCCTGATATCCAGCCGTCGCACTGTCATACGCCTGTTTCTTTGATACCACCGCCGCATAGAGGTTCTGAACCGTGATCGTCACCGAATCCTCGGTATAGGCGACGTTTCGCTTCTTGACTGTGCGGTTGGAAGACCCTTCCGCTTTCGCTGCACGCACAGACATCAAATCATAGTTTGCGCTGACTGCCGCCTGTGTATCGGCTGCCAGATCCATCGCCGCAAGGCGGGTGGCATCCGGAACCGGCACATCCGCAAATGTCACCGGCGCATCCGCGTCAAATCCAAGCAGCATCAAAATATTCTGCTTGAGCTGCAGTGCCCCATTCTCTGCCTGCTGGGCGCTGGAATTGGCCTGCTGCAGCGCCTTCTGCGCCGTCAGGACCTCCTGCGCGGAAGCACGGCCGAGCGCCTGCATCTTCTGTGCGGCATCCGCATTTACCTGGCACATTTCCACATTCTTTTTCGCTGTTTCCACCTGCGGGAGCAGTTCCTCATACTGGATGAGCAAGTTCTGCACCGCCTTGACTAACTTATTCTTTGTCTGACGCAGGGTCCGGGCATAGGTGCCGGAAAGCTCCTTGTTCGTAAGCTTTGCCCCCTGTTTGCGCAGCTCTCTCGCTGCCGCCTTGTAGCCCTCAAACAGCTCTCTCGTCTCCGCATCCATATCGTCGGACTTCAGGTCCATCGCATCTTCCATGAGAGCGCTCGCCTCTGCCGCCAGGGCAGTTCCCGCCGACTGGCTGGTCGTCTGGCTGTAGAGCTGGGAACGCAGGTTTAAGTACGTGCTGTTGTACCCCTCGATTCGCCATGCGATCTCGCCATATTCCAGCGTCCCATCCTCTAGCTGTTCTTTGGTGTATGGGGAAGTTTCCTCCTCTACCTCGGTATTGCCGCCCGTCAGCACCGGACCGGTCGCATCGTCGCCGATCAGCGCATCTGAGCCGATCCCCGGCGTTTTAGCCGCATATGCCGGCATCGTCATAGCCGTGCTGACTAACGCCGCCTGTAAAAGAATGGCAAACAGTTTTTTCCTGTTTTTCTTCATCTTACTCATCTTCATTTCCTTTCGGCGCTCTGCGCGCCCGCTCCCGATTCTATCCCAGCACCCCGTTTCAGGATGCCGAGTGTCAGGGCAAACCGTTCTCGGATACGGTTTTCCGGAACTCCGTCGTGAAAGCTCTTGATCTCCATCGCGATCGCCATCATCGCCATGCGGAAAAAACTCATATATTCCTCCCAGCCCAGCTTCCGCAAGGATTTTCCCACGCACGACTCATAGGCGGCACGTTCCAGCTTCCGTCCACGCACGGCGCGTGGACTGTCCGGATCGGAGCTGAATATATCAAAGGTCAGCGCCTCACGGCTGCTGCACTCCATGATGTTGCGGATGAAATCGGCGCGTCTCTCATCGCGGCACAGGGCAAGCGAACCGTTTAAAAACTGCCCTAACATCTCCCAGATGTCCCCCTGCGCCTCTTCAAGGCAGCGCACGCCGCACTCATAAAATTCATTGATAAAACTCTCACACAGATATCCTAAAACATCCCATTTACTGTCAAAATACGTATAAAAACTGCCCCGGGAGATTCCGGCATCTTCTATCATACGGTTGAGCGATGCTTTTTCTATCGTTGTCCGCGTATATTCAGCCATACACGCGTCCCGAATTTTCTTCTGTTTTTCCTCTGGCAGCCGCTTAAATCGTTCCGACGGCATCTTCTTCTCCCCCTTTTTCTATCAGTACAGGCAGCTTCCCCGTCCCGGGTCCGCCGCCTGACAGATTCACTGCTTAACCTGCTTTTCCTTAGTCGCAGTCCAGCTTATCATACTCATCTTCTTTGCCTTTTCCCATGTTATAAACCACCCGGTAGAAGGACGGAAGCAGTACCAGCGTCAGGATCGTCGCCGCAACCAGACCGCCGACGTTTACAAGCGCTAAGCCCTGCATCATCTTGCCCGCCTTACCAAATGCCAGACAGTTCGGGATCATCGCAATGATGGTCGTCAGTGTCGTCATGCAGATTGGGCGTACACGGATCGCACCTGCCTCTACCAGCGCCTCGTCTAACGGCATCTCCACCCGCAGCTGGTTGACCGTATCCACGTACAAAATACCGTTGTTTACAACCGTACCGACCAGCATCAGGAAACCAAGCATGGAGGTCATACTGATCGGGCAGTCCGCCAGGAACAGGAAGCCAAAGGAACCGATCAAACTGAACGGTATCGTTGCCATAACCATCAGGGAGAATTTCGGGGACTCAAACTGAATCGCCATGACAATGAAAATCAGAAAGATCGCTGTGACAAGCGCCATTCCCAGCGCGGAAAGCTCCTCGCCCATCGACTCATCCTGGCTGTTGGTCGCCATCTCAACGCCGTACGGGAACTCCCAGTTCTGCACGAAGCTCTTGACATCTTTTTCAGCCGTCTTCTTATAATCTGCCTGTGCCTGCATCGTGATCGATACCTGGTACTGTTTCTCTTTTCGCGAAATCTCCTGTGGGCTGTCCTGGTAGTAAATCTCTGCCAGATCCTCCAGCGGAAGCGTATTGCCCGCCGCTGTCGTGATCATCATGCCCTGCAGTTTCGCGATGGAATCGTAACGATCCGGCGCAAATTCTACTTTCACATCCTGATCCTCGCCGTTGACGGAGATCGTCGCCGCTTTCACACCGCTTAAATTGCTGTATACAACCGAACCGATGCTTGCCGGGGTCAGTCCCTCTGCCTCCGCCTTGACCGGATCCACTTTTACCTTGATAACCGGCGCCGCATTCTCAACAGAAGAATGTACCTGCATAACATCCTCGCGCTTGCGAAGCTCCGTTACCAGAGCATCCGCTGACTTCTTTAATGTATCATAATCGGTACTCTGCAGATCCACCTCAATCGAATCACCGCTGCTCATGCTGCTGCTCATACTGCTGCTGCCCTGTTCCAGGGTAATGGTCGCATTAACGTAGTTCTGTGTCGCATATCTCCACTTCTCGATAACCTCGTCCGTGGAAAGCTTTCTCTTATCTTTTAAGTAGGCATTCAGTGTCACATCACTTCCAGAAGTCATGCTGACGCCACTGTTTCCATATGTCATCAGGTAATGATCCACATCCTCGTCTGCCTCTACCATATTTTCCAAATCAAGCACAGTGTCACGGATCGCCGATACCGAATAACCCGGCTTCGTCTTGATCGTCATCGTTACGATACCCTCATCGATCGAGGACATCAGCTCCAGGTTCAGTCTGGACGCCATGAGGAGGGCCAGCACAACCAGCACCGCCGTCGTTCCAAATACCAGCGCATAGCGCTTAATGACCTGCGGCATATGCTTGCGGTACCAGGCCTGGATGCCTTTGATGATGCGTCCTGCCGGCGCATGATCCTTCTCCACTGGATGCCAGAACATATAGCAGAGCGGCACGATGATGACTGCCGAGAATAAGGAAGCCGTCATACAGAAGATGATCGTGTAGCCGAGCTGTGTAAAGAGCTGTCCAGACATACCGTTTAACATCAGAAGCGGAATAAATACAACACAGGTTGTCAGCGTACCGCCGGTGATCGAGCCGATCATCGTGCGCGTACCTTCCAGCGCCGCGTCGTAGAAATCCAGTTTTTCCTTCGCCCGGAAACATCCGTCGAGGACGTTGATCGAGTTATCAACCATCATACCAACGCCGAGAACGAGCGACGTCAGGGAAATAATGTTCATTGAGAATCCCATCGCCGCCATACAAATGATCGCCAACACAACGGAGATCGGAATGGACGTACCTACGATGACCGATGCACGCAGATCGCCATAGAATAAGAACAGAATGATCATGGACAGGATGATCGCCAGGAGCAGCGTTTGGATTACGCTGCTTAAAGACCGTTTCAGCGTGTCACTGGCATCATCTACCACGGTGATTTTAAGACCCGGATACTGCTGTTCAATTTCCTGCACCTTCTTGGTTACCTGGTTGGAAACCTCGATCGCGGTGGAACTCTGCTGTTTCTTGATTCCCAGGGAGATAACATCTTCGCCATTATAGCGTCCGATCGAGTTTGCATCCTCCAGCGCCTCATAGACATTCGCGATATCAGAAAGATGGATCGTCTCACCGTTTGCCAGCGGAAGCACGACATTTTTCAGACTTTCCGTGCTCTTAAATTCGTTGCCGACACTGACGTCGAGATCCTGTTTTCCAACCCGGACATCGCCCGCCGGGATCGTGAAATCGGCGGCACCGACTAACTGTGCGACCGTATTCATATTCAGGTGGTACTGTGCCAGTTTTTCCGGAATCAGTTCCACGCGGGTGTAGCTCTCCTGACCGCCGGCAATCGAAACCTCGCCGACCGAGCTTAATTTCTCAAACTCAGGAACAATTTTGTCATCTACATATGTATAAAGGTTCTGATCAACGTCGCCGCTGACTGCCAGCGTAACCGTCGCCATCGAGTTGATATCCAGCTCCATGATATTCGGGTCATTGGCATCGTCCGGCAGATCGCCCTGAATGCCGTCTATCGCCTTTTTCAGGTTAATGTATGCGGTATCCATGTTGGTGCCGTACTCATACTGGACAATGACGATCGATACATTTTCACGGGAAATGGACTGTACCTTATCTACCGAGTCCAATGACGTGATCGCATCTTCTTCTTTCTTGGTAACCAGATCGGTTACGTCCTCCGGGCTGGCTCCCGGATACACCGTGGCGATGATTAACATCGGCATCTCCATCTCTGGCGTCAGTTCCAGCTTCATGCCCATGACGGACTGAAAACCGAAGTACGCGATGGTGATCAGACAGAGAATGATGGTAACCGGACGCCGCAGTGCGAGTTTTGTCAGTCGAATCATTCTTTGTCACCTGCCTCTGTCGTCTCCGCTGCTGTCTCATTGTTTCCGTCTGTCTGCGCGCCATCGCTATCCTGTGCCAACAGGACTTCTCCCTGATCCACCAGCTCGTTGCTCCAGCTTACGATGACCTGGCTGTCGCTCGTCAGACCCGATTTTACTTCCATATTTTCATCGTCATAGATACCTGCTTCGATCTCGGTTTTCTCCGCTTTTCCGTCCTCATAGAGGTATACAAACGGGGCACCGTTGTCGTAGCTGACTGCATCGACCGGAACGGTTAGCACCTGGCTGACGCGGTCCATGATAATCGTCATTTTTACGCGGGAACCATTCGTAAGACCTGCTGCATCCGGCACCATCGCACGCGCGTCATAAAGACCGCTGCTCTCGTTGACCATAGATCCGATCTCGGTCACAGTACCGGTGTAATCCACACCGTTTTTCTCCAGCGTCACGCTGTCACCCAGCTCCATCGTCTGGTGGATCTTCTCGGTGATACCGAATTTAACCTGTAACTGGCTGGCACCGGAGATCGTGCAGATCTCGCCAGCCGGAGATACATGATCATGCGGTTCGACGCTCCGGGACTCGATCACACCGTCGATCGGCGCTGTCACGGTTGTGTATTTCACCTGCAGATCGTACTGATTCTTCGCAGATTCATAGGAAATCTTCGCGCTCTGTGCGTTGTTTTGTGCCTGCTCCATCGCCTCCTGGGAGACAAAACCATCGGCAAAGAGCGCCTGGGTACGGCTTAAATTGCTGTCCGCATTCTTTAAGGCAACGGAAGCCGCATCCACCTGCAGCTTTAACGCTGTCAACGCGTCGGAATCGATCTTGCACAGCGCCTGCCCTGCCTGGACCGTATCGCCCGCCTGGAAGTAAACCTCCAGCACCTCGCCGCTCATCTTCGGCATGACGCTCGCGCGGGACTGCGGCTCTACCAGTCCGGTCAGATCCGTGTACAGGCTGATGTCCTGACGAACCGGATTTTCTACCTTTACGGTTGGACGGGACTCATATTCCGCCGCCGTATTCTTATGGCCGCATCGGGACAAAACGACAGCACCAACTACTACAATCGCAGCCAGCGCCAGAATCTTTCCTCTTTTTTTCATAATTTCCTCCATCTATGCTTGTTCTTGGTATAAATTTTTCTCAGTCTATATTTTACTCATCTCGTATACACTTTGCCACTCCCAAGTTTGGACAGGTGTGTACACAAATTTGTCAAAATGTATCCATCTATGTTCATCTTTTTTTCATGACACCCGAATTTTCCTGCCGCTGACCGTTTTTTGGGGTACATGACAGCAAAAACGCAGGAAAAACCAACCAAATACCGCTGATTCCTCCTGCGTTTCCTTGTTCCATTTTCTAATTGACAATCATTCGTAACTGTTCAGTACCTTCACAGTCACGCGCAAAAATCCATTAAAAATTGCCTACGGCAATGGGATTTTTGCCTGCTGGCCCATGTTTTCGTACGGTCAGCGCAGTAAATGCGCAGACCTACTGAACAGTTACAGGGATTCTTCTTTAAAAACCAGATTCGGGAGAATCCCCTTTTAATGCCTTTATCTTATTTATTATTCAGCCTGCTTTTGTACATAAAACAGGCGAGAATCAAAGTCGCAGCTCTCTCTTCTGCCATCCATATACTGTCCGGAAGAGGCGTCACTGGTAATCAGTCCTAAATTCATCAGTTCGTCACCATAGTGGGTGCTTACGGCACTTTCATGTCCTTCTGTATATTCCGTGACATTGTAAAGATCGGATTCTTCCAGTCCCTGTAAATACAGCCGCGTAAACGGACCATTGGCGACATTCAGTGTCCGGTACCAGCCGACCAGGGCTTCTGTGCGGTCTTCACTGACTGCCATCCAGGCAGTGATATTGTTTTCAAACGGACTGGAAAGTCTGTAAAAAGTACCATACTGAATCAGGGACCGGTGCTGTTTCATAAAGGCGATCTGAATTTTTAATTCAGATAGCTCATCTTCTCCGAGCTGTGCCAGATCCAGTTCATAGCCGAACGTTCCGAAGAACGCGGTATTGGCACGTGTCCAAAGCGGTGTCTGACGATGAAGCTGATGGTTCGGAGAAGCAGATACATGGGATCCCATCGAGCTGATCGGGTAACCATAAGAAGTACCGTATTGAATCCGCAGGCGTTCAATCGCATCTGTATCATCACTGATCCATCCCTGTGGTGCGTAATATAGCATACCTGCATCAAAACGCGCTCCGCCGCTGGCGCACGATTCGAACAGAATGTCCGGAAAACGTGTGGTCAGCCGCTCATACATCTGATAAACACCCAGAATGTAGCGGTGAAATACTTCTCCCTGCTGTCTGGCGGAAACTCCTCTGCTCCATACATCACTGAGACTTCGGTTCATATCCCACTTGATATAGGAAATGGAGGCGCCTTCCAGAATCGATGCAATCTTTTCATAGATGTAATCAAGGATCTCCTGCCGGGAAAAATCCAATACATACTGGTAACGTCCGTGACAAGGCGTTCGCCCTGGAACCTGAAGGATCCAATCAGGATGCGTGCGGAATAAATCGGAATCGGCATTTACCATCTCCGGTTCGATCCAGAGACCAAACTTCATGCCGAGCGCTTCTATCTTCTGTGCCAGTCCGGAAAGACCGTTTGGCAGACGGTCACGGTTTGCCTCCCAGTCGCCCAGTCCGGCTTTTGAGCTGCTTCTGGCACCAAACCAGCCGTCATCTAACACCAACATCTCGATTCCCAGCTCTTTTGCCTCTTCTGCCAGTTTTAAAATACTCTCCCCATCAAAGTCAAAATAGGATGCCTCCCAGCTGTTGATCAGCACCGGACGCTGCATATGGACATATTTGCTGCGGCACACATGGTTGCGGATGCAGTTATGATACTGCTGCGACAATGCAGACAA
>ENA-OOWO01001459-OOWO01001459.1-human-gut-metagenome-genome-assembly--contig:-NODE-1459-length-15169-cov-6.156477_pt1 | contig 15169 bp, 10 predicted proteins | sample MGYA00241579_ERZ501327 | MGnify/ENA primary metagenome ERZ501327 (study PRJEB25962, sample SAMEA2042836) | human gut metagenome | biome: human gut; feature: human-associated habitat; material: faeces...
TGTAACAAGTGTGCATACGTTTGTCCTCACGCTTCTATCCGTCCGTTCGTTCTCGATGCCGAAGAAATGAAGGGCTTCAACGCTCCGGTTATCGAAATGAAGGCTCCGGCAGCCATGAAGGGCATGAACTTCCGCATCCAGGTGAGCGTGATGGACTGCTTGGGTTGCGGCAACTGTGCCGACGTATGTCCGGGCAATCCGAAATTGGGCAAGGCGCTCACGATGGTTCCGTTGGAACAGGAACTCGCCGAAGCTCCGAATTGGGAATACTGCGTGAAGAACGTGAAGAGCAAACAAGACTTGGTAGACATCAAGAGCAACGTGAAGAACTCACAGTTCGCACAACCGTTGTTCGAGTTCTCAGGCGCTTGTGCCGGTTGCGGTGAAACTCCGTATGTGAAATTGATTTCCCAGTTGTTCGGCGACCGTGAAATCGTTGCCAACGCCACCGGTTGCTCTTCCATCTACTCCGGTTCCATTCCTTCTACTCCTTATACGACCAACGCCAAGGGTCAAGGTCCGGCATGGGCAAACTCCTTGTTCGAGGACTTCTGCGAATTCGGTCTCGGTATGGCATTGGCCAACAAGAAGATGCGTGCACGTATCGAAGAACTCCTCAAGGGTGCCATTGCAGCCGATGAGACTCCGACCGACTTCAAGGCTGCCGCTCAGGAATGGCTCGAAGGCAAGGACGACGCAGATGCCAGCAAGGCCGCTGCCGGAAAACTCGTCCCGATGATCGAGGCAGGCAAGGCTGCCGGTTGCCCGGCTTGCGCCAAACTGTCCGAACTGGCACACTATTTGGTAAAACGCAGCCAGTGGATTATCGGTGGCGACGGTGCTTCTTACGACATCGGCTACGGTGGTCTGGACCACGTCATCGCTTCGGGTGAAGATGTCAATATCCTCGTATTGGATACCGAAGTATATTCCAACACCGGTGGCCAGTCTTCCAAGGCAACCCCGCTCGGTGCCATTGCCAAGTTTGCCGCTTCCGGTAAGCGCGTACGCAAAAAAGACTTGGGTATGATTGCTACCACTTACGGTTACGTGTACGTGGCACAGATTGCCATGGGAGCCGACCAGGCACAGTGTCTGAAGGCCATCCGCGAAGCAGAAGCTTATCCCGGCCCGTCTATCATCATCGCTTACGCTCCTTGTATCAACCACGGTCTGAAGGGCGGCATGAGCGGCGCTCAGAACGAAATCAAACGTGCAGTTGAAGCAGGTTACTGGCAGATGTACAGATTCAACCCTGAACTGAAGAAGGAAGGCAAGAATCCCTTCACTCTGGACTCCAAAGAACCTACAGGCAACTTCAGAGAATTCCTGCTGAGCGAGGTTCGTTACAGCTCTCTGCAGAGAACCTTCCCTGAAATCGCTGAAGAACTGTTCGAACAGACAGAAGCAACAGCAAAAGAAAGACTGGAAGGCTACAAAAAGCTGGCTCAGGGCTAATCTTTTGAGCGATTACGCATAATCAAAAGGCGAGATATAGAAATATATCTCGTCTTTTTTATGTATGATGAATTTATGTATGAGGAAAAGGAAAGCAGCTTCGGGATGAAAGGCAAAAAACAGACTGATAGGAGGGCTTTTAGCAGATATTAAATAGAACGCAGCACATAAAAAAAGGAGCCGAAAGGCTCCTTTTGGCGTATTACTGGTTTTGGTTAATCTGCGTGATATCATAGGGGGAGGTCTGGTAGACGAAATAATTCAGCCAGTTGGAGTAGAGCAGATTTGCATGCGCTCTCCATGTTACCAGAGGCTCCTGTGTATCATCATCGTTGGGATAATAATTTTTGGGGACTTCGATGGGAAGTCCTGCGTTTTTATCCCGCAGGTATTCCTTTTCCAGGGTATGGGGATCATATTCCGAATGTCCCATAATAAAAATCTGACTGCCGCCGTCATTATGGATGGCGTATACCCCTGCTTCATCAGAGGATGCAATGATTTTCAGGCGCGGTTCCTTTTCGATGTCCTCGCGGTAGACAGTGGTATGTCTGGAATGGGGGACATAGAAGATATCATCCGAGCCACGGAAGAGGATAGAGGTCTTTTTATCCAGCTTATGCGGAAATACGCCGAACATCTTATCCTGCATCATGTGTTTTTTGATGCCGTAATGATAATACAGACCTGCCTGTGCGCCCCAGCAGATATGGAAGGTGCTGTGGACATGGGTTTTGCTCCATTCCATGATTTCCACCAGCTCGTCCCAATATTCCACCTCTTCAAATTCCATCTGTTCGATGGGCGCGCCTGTGATAATCAGACCATCCCAATTTTGCTCCTTTACCTCGTCGAAGGTTTTATAGAAGGCAAGCAGATGATCCTCCGGTGTGTTTTTGGATTCGTGGCTTCTGGTATGAATCAGCTCCAGCTCAATTTGCAGGGCGGTATTGCCCAAGAGACGGGAAAGCTGTGTTTCGGTATCAATTTTTGTCGGCATGAGGTTTAACAGCAGGATCTTCAGAGCACGAATATCCTGTGTGATCGCACGCGTTTCTGTCATGATAAAAATGTTTTCATCGGTCAGCACCTTGGCTGCGGGTAATTCATTGGGTATTTTAATGGGCATTGCTATAATCTCCGTTTCTTTCGTATGCTTATCTGATAGCTTCGAGTGCCTGTGCAATATCGTCAATCAAATCCTGTGCATTTTCCAGACCACAGGACAGGCGAACCATATCCGCAGGTACGCCTGCAGCCGCCAGCTCTGCATCTGTCATCTGTCTGTGGGTGGAACTTGCGGGGTGCAGACAGCAGGTGCGTGCATCTGCAACGTGGGTTTCGATAGCGGCTGTTTTCAGATGCCCCATGAAGGCTTCCGCCGCCTTTCTGCCGCCCTTTACGCCAAAGCTGACAACGCCGCAGGAGCCGTTCGGCAGATATTTTTTCGCTGTTTCGTAATATTTATCCCCTTCCAGACCAGGATAGATGACATAGGAAATCAAATCGTGGTTTTTCAGATATTTTGCGATAGCTAAGCCGTTTTCGCAGTGACGGGGAATCCGCACATGCAGGCTTTCCAGACCCAGATTCAGCAGGAAGGCAGACTGGGGAGACTGGGTAGAGCCGAAGTCACGCATCAGCTGTGCGGTTGCCTTTGTGATAAATGCGCCGCCCTGACCGAATTTTTCCGCATAGGTAATGCCGTGGTAGCTGTCATCGGGAGTGCAGAGACCGGGGAATTTATCGGCATGTGCCAACCAATCGAAATTGCCGCTGTCTACGATGGCTCCGCCTACACTGGTGGCATGTCCGTCCATATATTTGGTGGTAGAGTGAGTCACAATGTCGGCTCCCCATTCAAACGGACGACAGTTGATGGGAGTGGCGAAAGTATTGTCGACAATCAGAGGCACCCCGTGCTTGTGGGCAATACGTGCAAACTTCTCAATGTCGAGCACATCGATGCTGGGGTTTGAGATGGTTTCTCCGAACAATGCTTTGGTGTTCGGGCGGAAAGCCTTGTCAATTTCTTCTTCGGGTGCGTCGGCATTGACAAAAGTGCATTCGATGCCAAGCTTCTTCAACGTGACTCCGAAGAGGTTGAAAGTACCGCCGTAGATGGTAGACGAGCATACAAAATGGTCACCTGCCTGACAGATATTGAAAATGGCATAGAAATTAGCAGCCTGTCCCGATGAAGTAAGCATGGCGCCCACACCACCTTCCAATGCAGCTATTTTTGCCGCCACTGCGTCATTGGTCGGGTTTTGCAAGCGGGTATAGAAATAGCCCGTATCTTCAAGGTCGAATAAACGAGCCATCTGTTCGCTGGTATCATACTTGAAAGTTGTACTTTGATAAATGGGCAAAACGCGCGGTTCTCCTTTTTTCGGCTGCCATCCTCCTTGTACGCAAAGGGTGGATTTGCTAAACTTCTTATCCATGTCTATTCTTTAAGTTAATGGTTTCACTTTAAATAAATTGAACGCAAAAGTAAGAATAATCTCTTATTTAGTGTTCTTTTATTAGGAAAAGTATTATATTTGAATGAAATTAATAAGCATAACTATGGGAGAGGAAATAAAATTCAGGCATACGATGCCGGTACAAATACGGTTCAGTGACGTAGACCAGTTCGGACACGTGAACAATTCGGTTTATTTTTCTTTATATGATTTGGCAAAGACAACTTATATAAAAGATGTGTTGGGGAGTGCGGATTGGAATAAGATGGCCATTGTAGTAGCAAATATCAATGCCAACTTCTATGCGCCTGTATTCTTTTCAGACCATTTGGTAATAGAGACAGCTGTTGTTCAGTTAGGGCATAAAAGCTTCACATTGCTGCAACGTGCTGTGACAACGGATACGCAGGAGGTAAAATGTGAGTGCCGTACAGTGATGGTGGGTTATGATATTGCAACCAAAGAGCCGAAGCAGATAGCCGAGGAGTATAAACAGGCGATTTGTGCTTACGAGGGTAAGACAATGGACGATTTGGCAAAGAAGTGACTCTCTTTCCTGATATAATAAATTAATTTATGAATTGTTCGGTGATTTATTAATATAATAGTTCGCCGAATTATTTTTTTTATACTTTTATGGAGGGGAATTTTGCAGGATGCCGGTCTTCTTTCCCTCTTTTATTCTGTATGAAATTTAAATGATTTATACTTACTTTACCTTAAAGAAGGCTTCAATAACAGCATCTTGTTTTAATTCTTACCTCTGTTTAAAAAATAATCGTTATATCGTAAAATATTTCATTAAATCTATTTGTGTTATTAAATTAAGTTCCTATATTTGCGCAGTCGAATTGATTTAATATAAATGAAAAACAAGAAAATCTATCCTTGGGTGGTGGTAGGTCTTTTGTGGGTTGTGGCACTTCTCAACTATATGGACCGCCAGATGCTTTCTACTATGCAGGAAGCAATGAAAGTGGACATTGTGGAGCTCAATAAGGCTGAGGCTTTTGGAGCTTTGATGGCTGTATTTTTGTGGATTTACGGCTTTATGAGTCCGGTAGCCGGTGTTATTGCTGATCGGGTGAGTCGTAAATGGTTAATCGTCGGTAGCCTTTTTGTATGGTCTGCCGTGACTTATTTGATGGGTTATGCGACTGATTTCCATGAACTTTACTGGCTGCGTGCCACCATGGGGGTGAGTGAAGCTCTATATATTCCTTCAGCACTTTCACTGATTGCCGACTGGCATCAGGATAAATCCCGCTCTCTGGCCATCGGTATTCACATGACCGGTCTGTACACCGGACAGGCTATCGGAGGTTTCGGCGCAACGGTGGCGGCCGCTTTCTCCTGGCAGCTTACTTTCCATTGGTTTGGTATTGTGGGTATTGTCTATGCATTGGTATTGGTGCTGTTCCTGCACGAAAATCCTACTCATATAAAGATAGAGAAACTTGCAAAAGAAACGCCTCGCAAGAAAGGGTCTGTGTTCAGCGGACTGGCAATTGTACTATCCAACTGGGCTTTCTGGATTATCCTGTTCTATTTTGCAGCTCCCAGTTTGCCGGGATGGGCAACCAAGAACTGGCTTCCGACATTATTCTCCGAAAGTCTGAATATCCCCATGGCTGAGGCAGGTCCGATTTCTACTATAACCATTGCTCTGTCATCATTTATCGGTGTCATTGTGGGTGGTGTCCTGTCGGATAAATGGGTGCAGAAGAATATCCGCGGACGTGTTTATACCGGTGCCATTGGCTTGGGGCTGACGGTTCCTTCCTTGTTGCTGTTGGGTTTCGGACACAGTTTTGTGAGTGTGGTGGGAGCCGGCTTGCTCTTTGGTGTGGGTTACGGTATCTTCGATGCCAACAATATGCCGATTCTGTGTCAGTTTGTTTCAGACAAACATCGTGGAACGGCATACGGAATCATGAACATGACAGGCGTATTTGCCGGTGCAGCCGTAACGGAGCTTTTAGGCAAATGGACTGACGGAGGTGGATTGGGACAGGGCTTTGCCATGTTGAGTGTCATCGTTCTGGTTGCTTTGGCTCTTCAGTTGTTCTTCCTGCGCCCGAAGACAGATAATATGGTCGATTAAATTATACAAAAAATAACGATGATAGTTTCAAGATTAGAGAACAGTTCGCGGATAGAAAGCCTTCATCCGCTGTTCAAACAATTATTTGATTATGTAAAGACGCATGACTTGCTGAATGCTCCCTTGGGACGCATTGAACTGGATGGCGATAACTTATTTATTAATAATGTAAATCCCGAATGTGTTCCTGCCGACAAGCAAGTGCTGGAAATGCATCGCGATTACATTGATGTGCATATCCTTTTGACGGGGCAGGAAACTATCGGTTGGAAGGCTGTTGAAACGTTGGAACATCAGGCTCAGGCTTACCAAAAGGAGGGAGACTGTGCGCTTTATAGCGATAGACCCACCTTGTTTGCCACCTTACAACCCGGTGAGTTTGCCATCGTTTATCCCGAAGACCCGCATGCTCCGGTTATCGGTGAAGGAAAAATCAGAAAATTAATAGGAAAAGTAAAACTCTAAAAGAAATAGTTATGGAAAAGATTATCGGACTTATTGACGCACCTTTTACCCCGTTTTATGAAAACGGAGAAGTGAATTATGAACCGATTGAAGCTTATTGCCAATTGCTGGTAAAGAATGGTCTTCAAGGAGTATTTATCAATGGTTCTTCCGGTGAAGGTTATATGCTGACCGAAGACGAGCGCATGAAACTGGCAGAACGCTGGATGGAAGTTGCTCCTCAAGGTTTTAAGGTTATCGTACATGTGGGAAGCACTTGCGTGAAGTCCAGCAAGCGTTTGGCTGAACATGCCCAAAAGATTGGCGCATGGGGTATCGGTGCCATGGCTCCTCCCTTTCCGAAAGTGGGCCGTATTGAAGAACTTGTGAAATATTGCGAAGAAATCGCTTGCGGTGCACCCGAACTTCCTTTCTATTTCTATCATATTCCTGCATTCAACGGTGCATTCTTGTCAATGGTGGCTTTCCTTGAAGCTGTGGACGGACGTATTCCAAACTTTGCCGGTATCAAATATACTTTCGAAAGTATGTATGAATATAACCAGTGCCGCCTTTACAAGAACGGTAAGTTCGATATGCTTCACGGACAGGATGAAACAATTCTGCCTTGTCTTGCCATGGGCGGTGCTCAGGGTGGTATCGGTGGAACAACCAATTATAACGGTAAAGAACTGGTAGGCATCATTGAAGCATGGAAAGCCGGAGACCTGGAACTGGCCCGCGAACGTCAGAACTTTGCACAGGAAGTAATCAATGTTATCTGCCATTATCGCGGCAATATTGTCGGTGGCAAACGCATTATGAAACTGATTGGGCTGGATTTGGGTAAGAACCGCACTCCGTTCCAAAATATGACCGATGAAGAAGAAGCTGCCATGAAGAAAGAACTGGAAGCAATTAACTTCTTTGAAAGATGTAATAAATTCTAAATAAAACATTTGTTTTTATGAATGTAAACGAATATTTGTCGAATTGGGCAGCATGCTATAAGAAGGATCTGACCGAAAACATTCTTCCGTTTTGGTTGAAAAACGGTCTTGACCGTAAGCATGGTGGTGTATACACTTGCCTCGACCGTGACGGAAGTCTGATGGACACCACCAAATCGGTATGGTTTCAAGGACGTTTCGGCTTTATCGCAGCTTATGCCTATAATAATATAGAGAAGAATCCCGAATGGCTGGCTGCTTCAAAAAGCTGTATCGACTTTATCGAGGCTCATTGTTTCGATGCCGACGGACGCATGTATTTTGAAGTGATGGAAGACGGAACTCCGTTGCGTAAACGCCGTTATGTCTTTTCGGAAGGCTTTGCCGCCATTGCCATGTCGGAATACGCCATTGCATCGGGAGACCATACTTATGCCGAAAAAGCACTGGAGCTGTTCAAGCGCATCATGCATTTCCTGAACACTCCGGGCATATTGGAGCCGAAGTATCTGGATACGTTGAAATCGCAGGGACATTCCATCACAATGATTCTGGTAAATACCGCTTCACGCATCCGTGCGGCTATCAACGCCCCGTTGCTGACAGAGCAGATAGACCGTTCCATCAAGGCATTGCGTACTTATTTCATGCATCCTGAATTCAAGGCATTGCTTGAAATGGTAGGTCCTGACGGAGAATTTATCGATTCTATCAACGGTCGCACCATCAATCCGGGACACTGCATCGAGACGGCCTGGTTTATTCTGGAAGAGGCCAAGTACCGCAATTGGGATAAAGAATTGGTGGATATGGCATTGACTATCCTTGACTGGTCCTGGGACTGGGGATGGGACAAAGAATATGGCGGTATCATTAATTTCCGTGATTGCAAGAATCTTCCTCCCCAGGATTATTCTCAGGATATGAAGTTCTGGTGGCCGCAGACAGAGGCCATTATTGCCACTCTGTATGCTTATCAGGCCACGGGCAATGAAAAATATCTGGAGATGCATAAGCAAATCAGCGACTGGACCTATGCCCATTTCCCTGATAAAGAATATGGTGAATGGTATGGCTATCTGCATCGTGACGGAACAGTGGCACAGCCGGCTAAGGGTAATATCTTCAAGGGACCGTTCCATATTCCCAGAATGATGATTCGCAGCTATACGCTTTGCGAAGAGATAATGAAGAAATAATATTAGTTTTTAATAAGATTGAAAGCCGCAGTAACGTTGGGAAACGAAGCTGCGGCTTTTTAGTCTTATTTTAAGAGTTATTCGGCCAGGACTTTGTCCAGCCATGGCAGTACAAATTCATTTTTGAAGTAATGGTTCGGCCCATCTACATTTACAGAGTCATAGAAAGAGGCTCTGCCGAGTCCTTCAGGCAAATTTTGAGCAGTATTACGTGTCTCCGGTGCCGTATATTTCTGATAATGATGTGTTTCAACGTTTTCCGGATGTCCGCTGATTTCATAGGCTCGTTTTACTAAATTGAAGTCTCTGTCCAGTCCTCCTTCCGTCAGAATGATGGGGCGAGGGGCAAGAGAAGCCACTATATCAGGAAAGTTAAAGTATTTCCAAAAGTCGGGTATTAAATGACGGATGGAATTGGGAAAAGGGCGACGTCCCCTTTGGTCCGGTTCTGTCATCACGATAGCCCGTTCCTGTGTTTGGCATAAGAAATCGTTGTAGACAAAAGCGTAAATGGAAGGGTCCATGACGCCCAATACCATTAAAGGTTCAGTCCCCAAAGAGAAACCACTGACAGCAATGCGGTCTTTGCGTATGAAGGGTTGGCATTTCATCCATTCCAAAACTTGTTTATTTAGAAAAGAAGTGTAGCCTAAATAGCTCCATCCCAATTCCAGCAAAATGCGTGACGGAGTATCATAATCATAACTTGTTCCTGTCAAAGGTTCCAGGTCGGCTGCCTCTCCCGCTGCCGCATTATCTACGGCAACTGAGATGTATCCTTGTTTTGCAATGTTTAAGGCCATAGCCGCCCGCATATTGTTGGCGGAAACTTCTCCGATGAGGTTTTCTTTTGTCATACCCGAGCCGGGAATGCAGAGTACGGCAGGACCGGGTATTTTAACTTTATCGGGAATCAGTATATAAAAAGTAGAAACACAGTGAGGCAGTGGATAGAACTCCCATTTCTCTTGCCGATAACCGTCTTTCTGTATTTTCTCTATACAAACAGGTATTGGCTGACCGGTGATGTGGGGATGATGCATGATCTCTATCATGGCTGTCCGTACCTCTTTTTGCCATTCGGCAAATTCTTGCCGGGTGAAATCATGCCGGAATGCATAGAGTGGTTTGGTATCTTTGAGCATGGCATGTACTACTCCGTAGGTGCTGAGATAACGTCCGTCACTTCGTTCAGAACAAACAGTTTTATGTTGTTCGGGGGAAAATGCTGTTTGCGCGAATAGCATTGATGATGACAGGCAAACGGTGAGGAGAATTACCCATTTTTTCATTTTTAGTTTTGTTTTCTGCATGATTAGATGATATAAGGTTGTCATTTTGAGGCTAAGATAAGTAATTAGAGATGAATTGCGGCAAATTCATCATAGAAAATTAAAGAGGACACCCTCACGGGCATCCTCTTCCAAAATCAATGTTAAAATCGACTATATCTGTAATACAGATGTTTTGATTATTAGTATCCCGGTGTTTGAGTCAATTCAGGATCTTTGGTAATCATATTGGTTTCTATCGGCCAGTATAGTTTGTAAGCTTCGGCTTCAGTTAAGATAGCCTTTTGACCATCTTTGCTGCCTTCCGGACAGAATACCAGATGTTTGCCTCCTTTGGTCAATGTCATACGTTTCAGGTCATACCAGCGTTGTCCTTCTCCTAACATTTCTTTATCTTTTTCATGTAGGATAGCCAGCTCGTTTTCTGTAAAATTACCGTTGGTGTAGCCATATTTGGTTGCGTCCCAATTTTTACCGTAAGCACGCTCACGTATTTTGTTTATATAGGAAGCTACATCTCCGCCTTCCATATTTGCTATTTCAGCCATCATTAGATATACGCCCGCCAAACGATAGACAATGACATCAGCGTCCCAAATATAGCGATTGATGGATTCATCGAAGTGTCCCATTATTTTTTTGTACACTGTACCTGCCAATGAATTGTCTTTACGTGAATAGGCTCCCAGGAATGTCGCATCGCGGCGGCTATCTGTCTTGTCATAAGACAGGTAGAACTCCGGTAGATATTCTATGCGCTGCATTCCTGTGGTGCTAACTTTCAGCGTATCTCCCATAGGTTTTCCATTTTCATCGTTGAAACCTACTGTTTTGAAAGCTCCGGTTTGATAGTTGTACATGAGAGCTGTAAATGGATTTGATGCTTCTCCTTCCATATATCTTACAGCGAAAATTACTTCATTATTGCCTTTATTGTTTACGCTGAATATATCTTCATAGTTTGACTGTAAGGAGAGATCATAATTATTCATCAGGCTTTGCAGATGATTTTTGGCTACGCTTAAGTCTGCATTGTTTGCTGTATTGTCATCTACAGAAACCTTAGCATTCCATAAGTAGACTTCAGCAGCCAAATATTCAGTGGCAGCTTTTGACCAATAGCCTTTTAAATTCTTACGGTTATTGGGGTCGAAAGAGTTATTATTGCCAAAGTAATCGAGTGAAGATTTCAGGTCTGCTTTGATTTGTTTCATAACTTCAGAACCGGCAGAACGCTTCATATAAAGGTTGTTTGGGTTAAAGTCACCATTTACTACCGGATTTGGATCTAAGCGCAGAGGTAAAGTACCATAAGTGCGGTACAGTCCGAAGTAATAGAAAGCGCGTAAACCGTAAGCTTGCCCCAGATAATAGGCCTTTTCTTCTTCGGTCATATAGTCGGCTTCCAGAGTCTTCTGCAACATGATATTTATATTCGCAATACATCCATATATGTTACCAAAGTTTGTGATTCCCGGAGACTCGGCATTCAGGGCTTGATTTACGATACCCTGATAAGAAACCGAAGTTCCGTCTACAGCAACATCGGGAACACTGGTTCCACCGCGTGCTTCACCTAATACATATTGTTGCTGGAATATTTGGTCACGGAAATTTTTGTGTATTCCGTCCATATAAGCGATTACATGTTCTTTTCTTGTCCAGAAGTTACCGCTTCCATAAGTGTCAATGGGAGCTAAGTCTAAAGCATCGCAACCTGTCATGCCGACAGCAAAAGCAAATGCACTGAAGCGAAATGCTAATTTTAATATTTTATTTCTCATAATTGTAGTCTTTTTTAGTTATTAAATTAGAATGTTAAGTTAACCCCAAACAGAATAGTACGTGGTAATGAATAGCCTTGTCCGACTGCACCGTTGTCTTTTGGGTTGGCTTCAGGAGAGCCTACATTTTTCGCACCGGTGATGTAACCCAGGTTCTGTCCTGTAATAGAGACTTCGGCACGTTGCATCTTCAACATTTTAGCTACAGATTCAGGCAATGAATAGCTCAGCGAGATTTCGCGGATAGCTAAATAGTCACCTCTGTATGCAAACATGGTGGATGCTATGTAGTTGTTTTTTCCGTTTTGGTCGGCAAACAGATAGCGTGGGTATTTAGCGTTCGGATTGCTTTCTGACCAAGTATCATAGTACATTGTCGGTGTATTGTATGTTCCTTGGTAACATCCCATGAACCATGGAGTAGTACTTTGTGTCCCACTATTTTCATACAACCAGAAGCCTAGAGCATAGTCAAAGCGTCCGTATAGTTGGAAGTTTTTCCATCTGAGAGTAGTATTGAAACCACCGGTCCAGCGTGGAGAGGTAGCTCCCACTTTTACTTTATCGAATTCATCGATTACATCATCGCCATTTACATCATGGAATTTCGTGTCACCCGGTTGGATAGGGAAGTTCGTAGTGGCATTTTGTTGCTCTGCTGTCAGTTTGTTCCATGCCTCAGGTCCATAGTAAGTTCTGGAGCCATATTTTCTCACCAGATTGGCGGGAATTTCATCGTATGAGCGGTAAATGCCATCTGCTTGGTATAAATACAGTATGCCCGGTTCTTGACCTTCCTGTTGTCCGCCTACCCATTTTTTCTCATCTCCGTTTCCGGTATATACTTGGAATGCATTGATACGGTTTCTTTCCATACCATTGTCCGGTAATGAAACGATTTTATTCTTGTTGAATGCGATATTTCCTGAGGCGCTCCATGTCCAGTCTTTGCTGTCGATAATTTTTCCTGAAAGTTCGATTTCGATACCTTGGTTGCGGAATTCACCATTATTGTTTGTTACAGATGAGAAACCAGTAGAGGTCGGGAAACTCAATGCTGCATATTTGTCTGATGTCAGCCGGTTATAATATGTCAGGTTAGTGTTCAGTCGGTTGGCAAAGAAGCTCAAGTCTGCCCCCACTTCAAAGGTAGCGGTCTTTTCCCATCTCAGGTTAGGGTTGGGAAGTTCTGTGATGAGATAAGAAGTATTTCCGTTATAGTTGAATGAACCGTTGCTGTTGCTTGAACCGTAGCTTCCCTGTAAGGTATAGGCACCAATACCTGACGCATTACCATTGATACCGTAGCTGGCACGCAACTTACCGAATGACATTACGGGAATGGCTTCTTTAATGAAGTCTTCGCGTCCGAAAATCCATCCGGCAGATACTCCGGGGAAGAATCCCCAACGGTTGTCACCTAACAGAGAGGAGTAACCGTCGCGACGGAAAACGAATGACAACAGGTATTTGTCCTTAAAATCATAATTTAAACGTCCGAAGAATGACAGGATGCGTTGTTTCTCATGCCATGAATTGATAGTACGCTTACCTTCGCCCTTATCGGTCAGTGACAAATCGGGGAGGTCGTCGGTAGGTGCACCTTGGCCTTGTGCCTCAAATCCGCGTTGGTATTTGTTGTAGTATTCCATACCTAACATCACTTCTACATGATGGTCAAGGAAGAAGGTTTCGTTATAGTTTAATACGGCATTGTATGTTTGGCGGAAATCGCGGTTATAATAAGCTGTAGCCGATCTTGTACGCACGAAGTTTCCGGGAGTATTTTCATAATCTTTTGTGAAACTTTCCTGATATGTTTCAGAGTAATACCAGTTCATGTTGGCTGTCAATGACAGATTTTTCAGAATATCAATCTTAAAGGATTGGCTCATTGTGAACTTATCGCTTTGATTGTCATTCCACCATTGGTCGGGTTGGTACATTTGGTTACCATCAGCGGTGCCCGGACCTAGTTTCATGTTGCCTTCTTCATCCTCAAAAAGAACAGTAGGAGGAAGTGAACGTACTCGTCCGAAATAATTTAACTCAGAACCGTTGGAGCCGGGCATGTTTTTCCAATTGGCACGATTATAGTTTAGTGACGAAGTGGAAGTTAGCCAGTCTGCAATTTTATAGCTGGCGTTGGTAATGAATGAATAACGTTCGTAGAATGTATTGACAGGAACACCTTCCTGACGGTTGTATCCCAAACCGGCGTAGTAGGTGCCACGGTCATTACCACCAGACATATTGATGTTGTAGTCCTGTGAGAATGCGGGATCATTCAGGTTATATTTATCTACATCCGTATTCTTGTATAAAATTTCTTTGCCGGTAATAGGGTCTGTCACTGTCTGCCATCCTCTGCCCAGCAGATATTTGTTGTCTTCGTTTAAGAACTGAGTACTGTAAATGTCCTGATCCAGGTTGTTACCGGTACCGAAAGGTTGTTTACCGTTCAGGTAACTTTCCCAATTACCCCAATAAGTTTTTGTGTTTCCGTCTTTGTCTTGAAACAAGTGTCCTGCATCCCAGTGTGCTTTACGCATAGCTTTGATATATTCGCCTGCTTCCAAAAATTCATAAGGAGTGCGTGCATAGCTCAAACCTAATTTAGCCTTGAAGTTAATTTCGCGGAAACCTGCTTTACCTCTTTTGGTGGTAATAAGGATTACACCGTTACTGGCACGTGCACCGTAAAGTGCAGTAGCACCGGCATCCTTTAATACATCCATAGACTCAATGTCTTCAGGGTTGATATCACTCATAGAGTCTCTAAGTTGTCCGTCTACTACAACGAGTGGAGAACCGGTTCCATCCAAGTTGGTACCACCACGCAAGATAATGGTAGGAGTTGCGCCGGGGCTACCTGATGATTGGATAACCTTCAAGCCGGCTACGGCACCGGATAATGCTTGTGCAGGATTGGAGTGCATACCTACGTTTAAGCTCTCCTGTTTTACTTTCGAAATAGAGTTAGTTACTTTGGTACGTAACTGTTGACCACCGTAACCGGTAACTACAACCTCTCCCAACATTTCCGTGTCATCTTTTAATGTAACGTTTAGAGGCTGACCATTCCATTTTACTTCTACCGTTTTATATCCAACGAAAGAAATCTGGATAATGTCTCCTTGTTTGACATTGTTTAAAGAGAAGTCACCGTCAATACCGGTGATTGTTCCGTTGGTGGTACCTTTTACTACCACAGATGCACCGATAACGGTTTCACCTGTTGTGTCTTTCACAATACCGGTACAAGAGCCATTTTGTTGTGTGATTTTCACATCGGTTATACCGGATTCGGCAACCGCGTAAGCTGTTCCTGTAGAGACGCCCATTAAGAACAGCAACGTACTGACTGACTTTAGCCTTTTTAACATAGCTGTGATTTTTTTTATTAGTGTTTATTATCAATAGTTCGTTAAAAATTCTCCACGCCTAAGCGGCTCTGGCAGTAAATAAAA
>ENA-OOWO01001464-OOWO01001464.1-human-gut-metagenome-genome-assembly--contig:-NODE-1464-length-15143-cov-2.097362_pt1 | contig 15143 bp, 10 predicted proteins | sample MGYA00241579_ERZ501327 | MGnify/ENA primary metagenome ERZ501327 (study PRJEB25962, sample SAMEA2042836) | human gut metagenome | biome: human gut; feature: human-associated habitat; material: faeces...
ACTGTGGATGTGGAATCACAGGATTCCGGATTCCATATATATGTGGAACAATGTATCCGGCGGATGAAAGACAGTGGGCAGTTGGATGATGTGACAGCGGACCAACTGAGAAAGGCTGCTGAAATACGTAAGACGACCGGTGACTGGCCAGCAGGACTTGGCAGTTCATACCGGAAAGAGCTTGCTAAAATAATGAAGATTTACAGACAGTTTATGGAAACATCAATGGAGGATATATGAGTTTAGCAGATACAAAATATCTGGACATAGTACAGAATATTCTGGATAATGGGGCGTTGGGGCAGAATCGCACCGGTATGCCGGCCTATAAACTGCCACACCAGATTATGCAGTTTGATCTGGAAAAGGAATTTCCAATTCTGACCACTAAATTTGTAGCTTTTAAGACGTCAGTAAAGGAAATTCTATGGATCTGGCAGAAGCAGTCCAATGATGTACGCGTACTGCAACAGTGGAATTGCCATGTCTGGGATGAATGGATGCAGGAAGATGGCACTATTGGGAAAGCCTATGGTTATCAGCTGGGGGTAAAGCACCATTATAAAGAGGGCGATTTCGACCAGGTAGACCGTATCCTTTATGATTTAAAGCACAATCCTTTAAGCCGCCGCATTATGTCCAATATCTACAATCACCATGATTTAAGCGAAATGCACCTGTATCCATGTGCCTACAGCATGACCTTTAATGTATCCGGCGATACCTTAAACGGTATCTTAAACCAGCGTTCCCAGGATATGCTTACTGCAAACAGCTGGAATGTATGCCAGTACGCAGTCCTGATGCACATGTTCGCTCAGGCAAGCGGCTTAAAAGTAGGAGAACTGGTCCATGTGATCGCAGACGCCCATATTTATGACCGCCACATTCCTATGGTAGAAGAACTTCTGAAAAAAGAGCCTTTGCCGGGACCAACTTTATGGGTCGATCCGGAGGTAAAAGATTTCTACCAGTTTACAACAGACAGCTTCAAGCTGGAAAATTACCAGTATCATCCGTTTGATCATAAAGTTCCTGTAGCGATCTGATCAGCAATTTAAAAATACGCCGTTAGGCTTACAGTCTAAAACCGCCCTGCCATCTTTTACATTCAGATGACAGGGCGGTTTTCTGGTTTTCTATTATCGTTACTGTTTAACCATTACATCTTACTATCCCAACTGGATTGCTTTTCTTAATCCAAAGGAATAGATCCATTTTTCTTTTACTTTCTTTCCTGTGAGCTGGGTCAGGGCTCTTCCATAGTAATCTAACTGCACCTGATACCGTTCTTTTAACAGTTCTTCTCCTTTTTGTGTATCTTCTTTGGGTACATAATCTGTTTTGTAGTCAATGAGGATAAATCCATCGGCTTCTTCTATATAAGCGTCGATCACTCCCTGGATCAGCACCAGTTCCTCAGACTGCAGCCCTTTTCCCATTTCACTGGCAGGGATACCTACCATAAACTGGCGCTCCCTGTAAAGTTTTCCTTCCTTTTCAGCCTGTTTCATCCGCTTACCCAGAGGACTTTCCAGAAATTTCCATATATCCCATGGAAAGATGGACTCATAGGCTTCTTCTGTAAGAAAGCCTCGCTGAAACAGGTCTAACAGATCCCCTTCCAGTTTTCTCTGGTCTGTAACAGCAAGCAGATCCAGACATTCTAAGGCACGGTGATAAGCCGTTCCTCTGAATGCACCTTTCTTTCCAGTTTCTGTCTGTTTTTTGCCATCTTCTGCTTCACTGCTTTCCGGTTCCATTTCATGTTCGTGGTCCAGTCTGACTTCGGACAGGTCCTTTCGTTCTGTTCCGATATTTTCTTCTTCACGCCCGATCTGACTCTGTTTTTTCAGTTCCGACACGGACATCTGTGTATACAGGCCTGTATCTTCCAGATAAGGATACTCATAACTTAGCGCCTGATCCAGCTGCTCTTTCATCTGTTCATCGTAAACCTGTTTTGTATCCAGTTTTAACAACTCTTCTTTTACATTTTTCTTTTCCAGCTGCCGCTGCAGTTCTCTGCCGATCAGATGGGTAAGCTGCACCTGTTTTACTTCCATATGTCCAGCGGGAACTGCTGCTTTTGCCATAAGCACCCAGTCTAAAAATGAATTTGCCCCGGACAGGACTGTATAGGGGATCTGTCCATCTGTTAAGGAGAGCTGATCCCATTTTTCCAGTTTATTTTCCAGGGAACGGTCTGTTCCTGTCATGACCAGCACTTCCTTTGCACGGGTCATGGCAACATAGAGAACTCTCAACTCTTCTCCCATAGACTCCAGTTCCATCCGCCGTCTGATGGCCATTTTTTTAAGAGTAGGCGCCTTGGTGCGCAGGTTCAGATCCATTTCATCTGCAGCTGCCCCCAGATCTGCATCTAAAAGCAGCTGGCCATAGGCATCCTGCTTGTTAAATTTCTTTCCCATTCCGGCTAAAAATACAACTGGAAATTCCAGACCCTTACTTTTGTGGATACTCATGATCCGCACAGAATTGCTTTCATCTCCTAAAGAGGCTTCTCCAAAGTCTGTATCATATTTTTTCAGCTTTTCAATGTATCTTACAAAATGAAATAAGCCTCTGTAGCTGGTGGAAGCATAGGCTGCCGCTTTTTCTGCCAGCATATCCAGATTGGCCTTTCTTGTCTCTCCTGCCGGCATGGAGGACACATAATCATAATATCCTGTTTTCCGGTAGATCTGATAAAGAAGCTCATGGACAGGCAGATACCGGCTGTCCTGGCGCAGTTCTTCTGTAAAAGCTGCAAAATATTCCAGTTTTTTCCAGATAGATTTAGCGGTTGCTTTCGGGATCTCTACCTGGCCGATCCGGATCTGCTCTGTTTCCGGATCTTTCTTTTCATCTTCATCCGGATTTTCATCAGAAACAGCCTGTGGATAGATCTCCTCCCACAATTTCCAGGCACCATATACCCCACGGTCCTGTTTTTTCTGGAGATACCGTTTATAGGCAGCGATCATCCATGCCATTTCATCATCCGTCATCCCGACCATAGGGGAGCGCAAAACAGCTGCCATAGGAATATCCTGCATAGGATTATCGATCACAGACAGAAGGCTGAGTACGGTTTCCACTTCCGCTGTTGCAAAATATCCGGTCCTTGTCTGGGCAGTTGCCGGTATTCCTTCATTCATCAGAACATTTACAAAGACCTCAGACCAGCCACTCATACTGCGCAGCAGGATCACCATATCCTTATAGCAGGCTTTTCTGTAACTCTGCCCGTCCTTATCCCACACATACAGACCGTTTTTTTCATCTGTAAAGCTTTTGATCTGTTCTGCGATCATTTTTGCTTCCAGTTCCCTGGCTGTATAATCTGCTGCCTCTTCGTCTAGCTGCTTAAAAGCTTCTGTTCCCGTATCTGCCACAAGAAACTGGACCGGGATCCCCGCTTTTTTCTCTGTCTCTTCAAACGCAGCTCCCGGATAAAGGGCCGTTTCTTCTGTATAACGGATGCCTCCCAGATTTTTCGTCATGATCTGATAGAAAATATCATTGATACAGGTAAGTACACTGGCACGGCTGCGGAAGTTCTGCTGCAGCTCGATCATCTGATGACTGCTTTCTTCCCTGCTGTAAGTATCATATTTTTCCATAAATAACTCCGGCCTTGCCAGACGGAAACGGTAGATACTCTGTTTTACATCACCGACCATAAATACATTTGGCTGGCCCAGCCGTTCCCTGGAAATACTCTGGATCAATGTCTCCTGTACCAGATTGCTGTCCTGATACTCATCTACCAGTATTTCTTCGTATTGTCCGCTTAACTCCCCGGCTGCCTGTGAAGGAACCCAGGTCCCATCTTCCTCTTCTACTGTAAGCACCTGCAGCGTAAGATGTTCCAGGTCATTAAAATCCAGCACATTCCGCTCTCTTTTTGCTTCTGTGTAGGCTGCGTCAAAACGCTTTACCATATCTAAAAGAACCTGGATCACAATTCTGGTATTTCTGATCCCCTCTATTGCTGCTTCCGGTGACTGGCTTCCATAGGTATCCCTGCATTTTTCTGCCGCTTTTTTCACCCTGATGCGCAGATCACTTACATAGGCCTTTTTCTCCGGATCGATCTCTTTGCTTCTGGCTGCTGCCAGACGGTCAAAGGTCAGTTCTGATACTGCATGATAAAAAGCCTCATAAGAGCCGGAAGCTGCTGCTTCCCTGATCTTTTTTAACCGGCTCACATCATTCATCAGCATCGGTTCATAGACAAAAGGACCATTTTCTTCCCTTGCCACCTCCAGGGCTTCTTCTGCCTGGGCAGCCAGTTCTCCCATCTGAAGGCTGATATCCCTTAAAAGAAATCTCATCCACTCACTGGAGTCCAGATCCCCCTCTGCTTCTTTTTCCATCTGCTGTCTGCACTGATCTAACCACTGGTCCGGCCAGGGATGGCTCTGGGAAAAGGTCCATGCCTGAAGGATCACATCTTCCATTGCCTTATCTGATTTTCCACTTCCAAACTGCTCCGAAAACTGTAAAAAGCCGTCATCTGCAGTTTCGTAACATTCTTCTAAGACCTGCTCCATTACATCCCCTTTTAAAAGAGTCAGTTCTCCTTCATCTCCAATGCGAAAAGCCGGGTCAATATCCAGTGCATTATAATGGTTCCGGATCAGATCCAGGCAGAAACTGTCAATGGTCATGATCTTTGCCTGGGGGATCAGGGCTGACTGAAGCCACAGGTGCTCATTTCCAGGATCTTCTTTCAGCTTTTTTTCCACAGCTGCCCCGATCCGCTCCCGCATCTCAGAAGCTGCCGCATTGGTAAAAGTCATAACAAGAAGCTGGTCAATATTTAAAGGATGGGTTCCTTCACTGATCATGGAAATGATCCTTTCAACCAGCACCGCTGTTTTTCCGCTTCCTGCTGCTGCAGATACCAGCAGGTTTCTGTTTCTGCTGTCTATAACCTGCTGCTGTTTTTCTGTCCATTTCATCTTTTATTCATCCCCTTCCCCGTTTTTATCTTCCTTCATGCCACCCTTTTCCTCGATTTCCTGCCATACTTCCTCCGGCTTCATAGAGTGAAGCCGCCTGAAACCATAGCCCGCCGTTTTCGTATCAAAACCGCAGACTGCATGGTACGGGCAGTAATCACAGGCCGTTCTGTCTCCGTCTTTATAAGGTGCCAGTCCATTTTCACCTTTTAAAATAGCCTGTCCGGACTGTTTTAACCGTTTTCCCACAAATCGGCGAAGAGCCTGGAAACGTGCTTCTCCTGCCACACTGGATTTTGCTTCCTGTACATAACCGTCTTTTACAGCAACGGGTATTACGTCTGACTCCTTCTGGATCTCACGATCCAGGTGATGGATCACCTCCAGATCGCTGTTTACCAGTCCGTTCATACGAAGCTGCTTTAAGATCTGTTTTTCGATCTCCTCCGGTGTCATTTCCCCTTCTTTTTTGATCATGGGGTCTTTGATATTGTAATAGAAAATTCCTGCCGGAACTGCGGTTTTTTCCGGATTTTTCCGTTCTTCCATTTCCAGGGCCGCATCCATATATACCACCAGCTGAAGCTGCAGGCCATAGTACAGTGCTGCCAGATCAAAGGAGGTATTTCCTGATTTATAGTCAATGATCTTTACATACACATGTTTTTCATCTTCACAGAGATCCAGACGGTCGATCCGGCCCTTTAACAGCAGTTCTTCATCCTCTGACAGGCGGATCTTCATTGCCTTTAAATTGTCAATAGCAGAAAAGGACACTTCAAAACCGGAGGGCACAAAATCCCCTTTCTTCACCTGCTCTGCCAGCGCCCAGATGGTACGGTCGGTAATCCGCTCCACACGCTTTGCCAGATAAGTATTTCTGGCAGAACTGGACATAATGGTATTTCCGTACTGGGATGTCACCTGGTCCACACATTTTTTCACCAGTTCTTTTCGTTCTTCTTCTGTAATATTGCTCCAGTCCATCCCATTTTCATGGATCACCTCAAAACACTGGTCTAAGGACTGGTGGAACAGATTTCCCATATCCACTGCCTCTAACTGGTACTCCTGACGTTCCATTAATTCCAGACCGTATTTCAAGAAATGAGCATAGGCGCAGGCAGCAAACTGCTCTAACCTGGTAACACTTCCCTGAAGTTTCTGTCCGTAAAGGGCTCTGGCTGCCGCACGGCCGATTCCCTTATCTTCATAAACAAAAAAGGCTGCATCTGTCAGTTTTTCTACCAGTTTCCTGTACTCTTCCTGTCCATAAAAACGACGGAACAATTCCAGAAAGGTTCCCTGGGCTTCTTTTAACTGTTCCAGATTTTTATCTCCTGCTTCCCGCAGTCCTGCCATCAGCTTTTTTAAACCATCTTCCGCTGTCCATACCGGCCATTCCTCTTCCCGCTTTTCCCTTGGCACCATTTCCGGGAACAGTCTGCGGATCTCCCCGATCAGACTGGAAGGATGGCAGCTTTTGCCCTGACCATTCATAGCCGCATAGGTGATCACCAGCTGCCTGGAAGGCTTGGAAAGCATGAGATACAGATAGAATTTCTGGATACAGCCCTCTTCCCTTGCAGTAGGTGCAAGTTCCATATGAAGGCTCTTAAACACTTCTCTGTCCCCGTCATTTAACAGGCTTCCTCCCGCCTTTCTCTGAGGAACAATGCCTTCGTTCACACCTGTGAAAAATAATACTTTTACAGACTCCAGACGGCTTCGGGTAATATCTCCGATCATCACCTGGTCTGCTGTTGCAGGAAGGACACCGATCTTGATCTCTTCAAAACCTGCATCCAGGATCTGGATATAATTTTTCATATCCGCCTTTTCGTCCCCTAAAAGGCCCTCTAACCGTTCTAACAGCTCCATGACCCGCTCATAGACCTGGCTGTATTCTCTGGCCCGGTTCTCATCTCCCGGTTCCTTCCGCTCCAGAAAATAGTTGCTGAAACTTTCCAGCTTTTCTTCCAGCTTCATGCTTTCAAGGACCTGGCGCAAAACCGTGGTAACAGAAGAAATGGTGGCATTTTCCTCTTTAAAAGCCTGGCGCAGGACCTTTAAAGGTTCTAACATCCACTGACGGTACTGGTTCAATTCTTCCAGACTCAGCCGTTCCCCGCCTCTGCATGGCTTTTCCCAGATCATATCCCAGTTTTTCCAGCCTTTGATCCCCAGGGCTCTTGCATAGTTTTCCATCCGGTCTGTAAGAACCTGTGCTTCCTCCCTGGAATAGGTTTCATCATAGACAAAACCTGTTTTCAGATAACGGAAAATGCTTTCGTAAGAAGCATCTTTTACACCATCTAACGCAGCCCTTATAAGCTCGATAAAAGGATTTTCCAGAATACTCTTTTTATCATCCAGAAAATACGGGATCCCTGCCTCATCAAACCGGTGGGCGATCTCTTTTCCATAAGAAGCCAGATCTCCTGTGACTACTGCCAGATCCCGGTAGCGCATGCCTTCCTTCTGCACTTTTTCATTAATGCAGCTGCACACATATTCCGTCTCTTCTGCCGGATTTTTTCCCCGGAAGATCTGAATGTCCTGAGGATCATTTTTCCATATTTTCCCATTATAACGGTATAAATTCTGCTCCAAAAAATCCAGCTGGGGGCTTTCCTTAAAACGCCAGGCCGGGCGGTTATCACACCATACTTCCTTTAAAACAGGAATATGATGTTCCTCTGCCATTTTTCTCAACCTGCATACAGTATGCCGTCCCATGTAAAATAAATGCTGCATGGTACATTCTTTATAAAGCATTTCCCTTGGATCTGCAGTAACACAGCAGATCACCTCCCTGCTGTGGATCATAAACAGTTCTGCAAGACGGTACTGCACCGGCGTAAAACCGGTATAACCATCCAAAAGGATCACGCTGTTTTTTAAAGGTTCCCACTGTGGCAGTTTTCTGCACAGAATATCCAGGATCTCTTCTGCCGTAATATAATGAGACTCAATATAATCTTTAAATCCCCCATAAACGGTCTTCAGATCCCCCAGTTTATCTTTTAACAGTACACGGTCTGTTTCTTCCTCTACCATTGCCAGGTCTTCTACGCTTACCCCGTACTGACAAAGCTCCGAGATCTGGGATTTTAACTGGTTGATAAAGCCTGGCTGTTCCAGATGGCCTCCGTACAGTTTCAGTTCTTTTTTCAGTTTTCCCGCTACCTTTCGGATGACCATGGATTTTCCCATATCATCTAAAACCTGGGGCAGCTGTACTCCCAGATCTTCAAAAACCCTGTATGCAAGACGTTTAAAGCTTAAAACATCAATATTAAGAAGTCCATGTCTGGGGTGTAAGCGCACCAGTTCTTTCTGGGTCTGCATGGTATACTGTTCCGGCACAATAAAAAGATACTGTATGTCCGGATGTTCTTCGGACTCTTTTATCACCTTTTCGTAAAGATACCTTGTTTTTCCGGAGCCGCTGCCCCCTGCAATAAACTGCAATGACATATTTTCACCTTTCCTTTCATATGCTGTAACAAATTCTACCAGAGGTCCTGATCATGAGCTCCAAGACAAAAATCGTAGTGCTGCGGATGAAAGAAGTGATCTATACTGCCATTTTTGTAGGTCTGGCCATCCTTCTTCTCATCCTGTGCTTTATTATGTTCCGTCCTGAAAAAAAGGCCGTTCCTTCTGCCAGCACGTACATACCCGGCAAATACAGTGCCAGCCTCACTCTTGGAAATGAACATGTAAATGTGGAAGTCACTGTAGACGCTGACCAGATCCTGGATGTAAGCCTGGTCCATTTAAACGAAGCAGTTTCAACCATGTACCCTTTAATGCAGCCTTCTATGAATGAACTTGCGCCCCAGATCTTAAACACCCAGTCTACCAAAGACCTTACGTTCCCTGAGTCTTCCCGTTATACCTGTATGACACTTTTAAAAGCAGTAGACAATGCCCTTGAAAAAGCCAGGGAATAAGAAAAACCGGCACAAACCTATCCAAAATCTACAAAAAGGCCGCCGCAAAGATCTTCTTCCTCTTGCGGCAGCCTTTTTCTCATCATTCCTTTTCTTCCGATCCATCCCCATACAGTCCTGCAAACAGTTCTGCCGGCACATAGGCCGTTACTTTGATCCCCTCTTCTGTATATTCTTCTGAAAGCAGCTGTCCATATTTGCGGATGGTCTGCAGCTTTCCTGCCTGGGAATAAGAATAGGTCTTTTCCAGATAAACTCTCCTGCTGCGGATGATATTACCCAGTATCTCCTCTAATTCTTTTAAACCATCCCCGTTTTTAGCAGAGATACGCACCTGGTAATCTGCGGAGAAATCCCTTGGAATCGGCAGGCCGCTTTCTTCTAAACGGTCTGTTTTATTAAACACAGTAACGATGGTCTTATCTGTGATCCCCAATTCCCGCAAAGTTTCTTTTACAACATGCATATGCATATCCATCTGGGGATTGGAACAGTCCACTACATGAAGGACGATATCACTGTAGCGTGCCTCTTCCAGGGTACTTTTAAATGCTTCTACCAGATGGTGGGGCAGTTTGTTGATAAAACCAACGGTATCTGTAAGAAGGATCTGCTGTCCGTCTCCCAGTGTAAAACTGCGGGTCGTTGGGTCCAGCGTAGCAAAAAGTTTATCCTCTGCCAGGATCCCCGCTCCAGTAAGACGATTTAACAACGTGGACTTTCCTGCATTGGTATAGCCTACGATCGCAGCTGTCAACGCATGGTCTTTTCCACGTTGCTGTCTGGTCACTTCCCGGTGGCGTTTTACATCTTCCAGCTCTTTCTTTAACTGACCAATGCGCTGGTGAATAAGACGGCGGTCTGTTTCCAGTTTTTTCTCACCAGGTCCTCTTGTACCGATACCGCCTCCCAGTCTGGAAAGAGAGGAACGCATTCCCACCAGACGGATGGCACGGTATTTTAACTGGGCCAGTTCTACCTGGATCTTGCCTTCCCTTGTATTGGCTCTGGCTGCAAAGATATCCAGGATGACCATGGTACGGTCCATCACCTTTGTATCCAGTATATCTTCCAGATTTTTGAGCTGTGCAGGGGAAAGTTCATCGTCACAGATCACGCCTGTAGCCCCTGTTTCGTAAAGCATCTCCCGCAGTTCCTGCAGTTTTCCTTTTCCCAGATAGGTTCCCGGATGAACGCTTTCCCGGTTCTGGATCACACGGCCTACAGTCTTTGCCCCGGCTGTATCTGCCAGTTCTTTTAACTCATCTAAAGAGCGTTCTGCCATATCTGTTTCACTGGTACTTACTGCTGCCAGTATTACCCGTTCTTCCAGTTCCTTTAAATCAATCACCGGTGTATTATTCCTCCTGTCTGGTCTTTAAAAAGTCGATCTCATGCCGGGCGTCTTCATCATCCCCAAATACCTTGATATAAGTCTCAAATTCTGCCTGTGCCTGACGGTACTGCTGTCTGTATTCCAGGCAGACTGCCTTGTTATAAGCCAGTTCTTTTAAAAGTGTAAGTCCCTGGGTATCTTCTTTCGGGATCGCAGCAGCTGCCTGATCCAGTTCTGCCCCGGTTCCTGCTTTATATCCGGTGATCAGGGCATTATATCCCTTGTCAAACGTATCAGCAGCTGTTTCATAATCCTCTTCAGCCATCTGGCATAGACCCAGCTGATTATAAATCCTGCTTTCCAGTTTTTCTCCCGTTTTTCCACTGTTTAATGCCTCTTCATAAAGACTTTTTGCTGTTTCAGAGTCCTGTGCCTTTACGCAGGCAGAACCTGCAGCGATCAGTGCCTCTTCATATCCCGGTGAACGGACGCCTTCTTTTTCCATTCCCAGTGCTTCTCTGTAATAAGAAACTGCCTGATCCTTGTCCTCTAACTTTCCTGCGCAGACCGCCTTCATATACAGGCTGGAGATCTTATCTCCGCCCTGCTCTGCTACCAGGTCATAGGTGTGGGAAGCTGCCTCATAGTCTGCCAGAAGCATTTCCGCTTCTGCCCGGTACCACAACACATCTGCATTAAATGCAGAGGCTTTATTTGACTTGTTTCCTGCCTTTTCAAGAGCCTGGTCAAAATCAGCCACAGCGCCTTCTAAGTCACCGGAATTTAATTTTTCAATTCCCTCTTTTCTCAGCTGTGTCTTTCCGGGACCGGCAAATCTTTCCACCAGTTTTCCAACGCCAAATACCAGAAGGACCACTAAAAGGATACAGCAAAGTCCAATAAGAACATTTTTCAGGCGCCTGTTCCTTCTGCGCCTTCTAAGGGTACTGGATCTGCTCCTTCCACTGGAATATCTTCCTCTCCCTGCGCTTCTCCTGCTTCTGTTTACAGGTCTGTTTCCCATATTACTAACCTCTTTTACTGTCTGTACTGCCAAAACCGCCGTTTCTCTGTTCGCTGCAGTCATCATCTTCTGTAATTCCAAATGGGAAGAAAATTCCCTGGGCAAATCCTGCACCTTCTGACAGTTCTACGGTCTTGTCTTCCTTTGTATCATTGGTCAGTTTGATAAAAATATGACCCTCATTATCAGAGAAGAAATAGTCACTGTCAATGATGCCAACTGTATTATTTAACTGCAGACGGTACTTAAATCCAAGGCTGCTTCTTGGGAATACAGCAAGTACCCAGCCCTCATTCATCTCTGCACGGATGCCTGTAGGGATCTTAACGATCTCACCCGGACGGATGGTCACAGCTACCGGTGTATAAAAATCATAACCTGCGGATCCTGCAGTTGCCCTTGCAGGCAGACGGATCCCTTCATAAATTCTTTTGATCTCTTCTGTTTCAATGGGACCGAAGGTATCTTTCCAGTCACCTTCAAACTGTTCATAACTTACTTTATGAAATTTTGCAATTCTTTCCATGTGTGTGTTTACTCCTGTCTTTCTATGCTGCTTTTCTTCTTTTCATTACTCCTGGTAAAGACGGACCTCTCCTGCGCGAAGGGATGCTTTTACATCGATCACACGCTGGTTGGCACTGCCTTTCCAGTGAAGATTATTGTCTTTTTCTTCGATCTTAAATTTCCCGTCTACGATCACATCTATATTGGAAAGAAATGACAGATGGCAGATCTCTTCCCATTCATAACCGGTATACAGCCAGATGGTCTTATCTGGAAATTTTTCCCGGATCTCTTTTGCAAGTGCCCCGATCTCTTCCCTGTTTTCCAGATGAAAGGGATCGCCGCCGCTGAAAGTCACACCGGAAACATAGTCTTTTTTCAGTTCTTCAAATAATTCTTCTTTTGCCTGCTCATCAAAAACCAGTCCGCCATTAATATCCCATGTAACAGGATTATGGCACTGAGGACAATGATGGCTGCAGCCTGCCACCCAAAGCACAGTCCGCAGCCCTTCTCCATTGAGCATATCGTCTTTCGTTATGTTATGGTAACGCATATCTTACTTCTCCAGTTCTGAGGTACAATGTGGACACCGAACTGCCTTAATAGGAATCATGCTCTTGCAATATGGGCATTCTTTCTCTGTAGGCGCTTTTGGTGCTTCCGAAGCCTTTCCAATTTTTTCCAGTTTATTGATCGCCTTGATGACCATAAATACAACAAAAGCCATCAGCAAGAAATTGATCGCCTGGGTGATAAAAGAACCATAATTAATGGTAGCTGTCACTTCATTGGCTGCTGCCAGTGTTGGATATTTGTTGCCGTCTAAGGCAATAAACATGTTGGAAAAATCGATCTTTCCAGTGAAAATACTTAATACCGGCATAAAAATATCATTTACAAGGGAATTAACGATTGATGTAAATGCACTGCCAATGATCATACCTACGGCCAGATCGATCATGTTGCCCTTTAATGCAAACGCTTTGAATTCTTCCAAAAACTTTTTCATCTGTCCCGCCTCCATTTTCATTTACAGTAATGCTGTTGGTATCAGTCTATCATAATCCAGGGGATTTTTCCACTTGATTTTCCTGTATGTGCTCTGTATGCACTATTTAATGCATAATTTATACACTCTTTTTCAAGCTAATGTTTTTTGTGTTACTGGGATAAAATACTAATATAATCGTACTTGACAGAAGGAGAAGCTATGAGTTTTGAACTGGACCGCATAGAGGAGCTGTGTAATGACCGTGGTTGGAGCCATTACCGCCTTGCAAAGGAAATGGATATTTCCCCAAACAGCATAGGAAATCTTTTCCGCCGCACCACTGTGCCCAGTATTCCTACACTCCGCCATATATGCCAGGTATTCGGTATCTCCATGGGAGAGTTTTACAGTACAGACGGCAGCCAGACGATCTTAAACAAGCAACAGAAATATGTACTTGACCTTTATAACCAGCTTGGTCCGTCTAATAAGATCCGGGCAGAATCTTATCTGGAAGGATTGGCTGACGGGTCTTATCGGAAGAAAAGGAATAAAAAAGAGAAAGAAAAAGACAGCCGATGATTTTGTCGGGCTGTCTTTTTCTTGTGTACTTTTGTTCGTGTACGGTCCACTCGCAAACACGCGCTACCGCGCTCCACCGCCTGCTATCGCAGGCAGTTTGCTCGTTGATGACGCAAGAAAAACAAATGCCGCCTTTTCGGCGGCGCTTGTTTTTCTTCTGCGTTCATCACATGCTTACTCTCTCTGCGATCTCGGCCATTTTGGATTCGTTTAGTCTTGTATCGCCTTTGACCCTTGAATAACTTAAATATCCGTTCATTCTGTCGATCTTCGTCAGGTTTTTGCTGCCGCAGGCCGGGCAGACATCCATTTCCAGTTCTTCGTGGCCGCAGTCATCACAGTAAGCCAGTGACAGGTTTACGCCTTCGTAAAATCCCATTCTCATGGCTCTGCGCACCAGGGTGCGGATGGCTTCTTTATTGTAGCTGATGGGGTATTTTACATACTGGATCTTGCCGCCGTTGCTTAATTCCCAGAAACGGTATTCCAGATCCTGTTTTTCAATCGGGGTGATATCTTCGGTTACGTGGCAGTGGAAGCCGTTGCTTACATACTCTCTGTCAGATACATTTTCAATAATGCCGTATTTTTTACGGAACTGCTTTACCTGCAGGCCGCAAAGGTTCTCTGCCGGTGTTGCATAGATGGCATAGAGATTGCCGTCTTCTTCTTTAAACTCATCGATCTTTTTATTGATATGCTCCAATACTTCCAGTGCAAACTGACCGTCTTCTACTAAAGACTTCTTATTATACAGCTGCTGCAGCTCATTAAACGCTGTAATACCAAAGGAAGCAGTAGCAGTTTTTAATAATGGTTTTATTTTGTCGTGAAGACCTAAATGGCCGCCGTAAAATCCGCCTTCACAGTATGCCAGCGGATTGGTAGAAGCTTTCATCTCACCTAAGTATGCATAGGTACGGATATGGATCCTTCTGATCAGTTCCAGATAGTAATCTAAAACCTCATAAAAATCACGGTTTTCCTGTCTTGCCTTTGCCAGAATCATAGGAAGATGAAGGCTGACTACACCGATATTAAAACGTCCTTCAAATACGGGCTCGTCTTTGTCATCTGCCGGATGCATGCCCCCTCTTTCATACCACGGTGACAGGAACGCACGACAGCCCATTGGAGAGATGATCTTTCCGTATTTTTTGTACATGCTGGCAATATAGCCTTCTCCTGTAAGGGAAAGCCAGTCCGGATACATGGTCTTGCTGGAGCAGTCAATACCTGCCTCAAATACATCCTCTAACTCACCGCCTGGTCCGTGAAGCTTTTCATCATAGAGAAATACCACTTTCGGGAACAGTACCGGCTTTTTGTGGCCTGCTTTTCCCTGTCCGCCTTTTCGCACTTTTAACATGGTCATGGTCGCCATTTTTGCAAAGCGGCTGGTTCCTGTACCTGCAGTCATTGTGATAAACGGATAGTCACCGCGGCTGGAAGAAACGGAGTTAAACTTGTATTCCCATCCCTGAAATCCCTGTTCCATATCTCTCTGTACATCTGCCCAGGCAACTTCTTCTACTTTTTCTTCCGGCAATCCCAATTTTCTGTACTTTTCAAGATATTTTGCATAAGACTTTTCTGCATAAGGCGCCAGGATATTCTCCACACTTGGCACTGTAAAACCGCCATACTGCTGGCTGGCTGCACTTAAAACAATATCACCGATCACGTCAAAGGCTACATCCAGTGTTTTCGGCTCATTGTACCACAGATTTCCCATTTCAAAACCGCCGGTAAGCACAGATTTTACATCAAA
>ENA-OOWO01001475-OOWO01001475.1-human-gut-metagenome-genome-assembly--contig:-NODE-1475-length-15061-cov-1.894709_pt1 | contig 15061 bp, 10 predicted proteins | sample MGYA00241579_ERZ501327 | MGnify/ENA primary metagenome ERZ501327 (study PRJEB25962, sample SAMEA2042836) | human gut metagenome | biome: human gut; feature: human-associated habitat; material: faeces...
CAAAAGAACCCTCCTGCAATATATATGCATTAGATATAACCGCCCGATCTCATGCCGGATGGAAAAGGATCGGCAAACTGCCAATACCGCTTGCTTACGGGGCATCGGTCACAACCCCCGAAGGGCTCGTTTGGATCGGAGGAAATAACAATAAAGAGGTCTCCCGACAGGTCTTCTTCGTCAACTGGGACGGGGAAAAACAACAATTGCATATCACCGAACTGCCGCCACTTCCCATGCCGTTGGATAATCTCTCGGCCACATACGCCGATGGTTGCCTGTATGTCGCCGGGGGTAAGGGCAAGCCACAAACGGTTCCAATAGGTAAGGACGGTTCGCAAACCGCCCCTACGAACCCATTCTTTTCATTACAGCTAACACCGTCGCTTCAAAAGGAATGGGTCCGGCTTCCGGATTTCCCCGGACCTGCCCGAGTACAGCCTGTCCTCACGGCACAGCAATCCGAGGATGGCATACGACTTTATCTGGCAGGCGGTTTCCAGCCTGCATCCGCCCATCAGGAAGCCATTGTTTGCACAGATATGCTTTCTTATCATCCGAAGACAAAACAGTGGAGAAATGAAGGATTCCTGCCTTCTTTAGCAGGCGGTTCCCACCGTACCGTTACAGGAGGTTGCGCCATCGCATCAGGCGATAGCTCCATCCTGCTGGTAGGAGGCGTGAACTACGACCGTTTCCGCGACGCCCTAAACCACCCCGAGCCGGATTATCTGCTACATCCTGCCGACTGGTATAAATTCAATACCTCCCTGTTACAATACAATACTTTCACAAAACACTGGACCCACTTAGGCAACTACGAAGAACTGGCACGTGCCGGTGCCGGCATCGCAAACAATGCCAACACGGTAATCATAATTGGCGGAGAGTTAAAACCGGGCATCCGCACGCCAGAGGTTAATGCGTTTAAACTGACGCGCCATCCCTGATTCATACCAAAGCCAATTTACGAATATTCGCATCCCAAACCGGTTCCGAATAGATCAGTTTGACAGCTTCGGCCGGAGTAGAGGCGACCGCCCAAAGTGCTGCATGCTGCGGGCGCATGAAATGCTCGTCGACGGCCCGGCGGAACATCTCCAAAAGAGGATCGAAGTAGCCGTTTATATTCAGGATGACAATCGGGTTGAGATACAAGCCTAACTGTTTCCAGGTAATGACTTCCAACAATTCTTCGAGAGTGCCGCATCCGCCCGGAAGAGCGATCACGGCATCCGAAAGATCAGCCATTCGTTGTTTGCGCTCATGCATACTGTCGACTTCGACCAGATCGGTAAGCCCCTTGTGACACCAATCCTGTTCTACCATAAAACGAGGGATCACACCGGTCACAGTCCCGCCGGCAGCCAGCGCAGCATCCGACACGGCACACATCAGGCCCGAATTGCCAGCCCCGTTGATCACTCTCAGGTTCCGTTCGCCCAACAGATGTCCCAACTCGGTTGCAGCCTCCCGATATGCCGAAGCGACCTGCGTGCTGGAGGCACAATACACGCAAACGGAAGTTATCTTATTTCTTTCTCTTTCCATCTTTCTTTTTGCATTATGATTTTAAAACAAAGGAGATTCAACAAGCCATCAACCGAAATCATCAGACTCAGCGCCTTCCAAAACCACTTATTTTCCCTTATTTATATCATATCCGAACAAAGCGAAATCGCCCAGGCAAGGATCATCCGGGAAGATATGCGACAGGGCCTCGGTTATCTCAAGCGCCGTTTTCAGGGTGGCGGTTCGCTGCTGTGTCAAACCAAGTTCCAGTGAAATTTGGTGAACATGCGTGTCCAGCGGAATAATCAATTGGCGGGGATGAAAGACTGTCTGCCAAATCCCGAAATCGACGATTCCATCGGTCCGGACCATCCAGCGAAGGAACATAGCCAGGCGTTTACAGGCAGAAGTGCCGCCCATCACCGGAATACCGTTTATGCCGGAAAAGAGATCCTGCAATTTAAAAACCGGATTCGGGTAAGAGCTTGCAGCCAATGCATCTTCCAATGAATCATACCGCTGATATATCTCTTTCAACCGATCACAGAGGGCACAGAGGTCCGAATGCGTATAAAAGCGATAAAACGTATCGCGTTTGCCGGCTGGGACATCCGAAACCAGTTCCCAGTACCGCCCGGACAATACCCATTCGTAAGGACTTCCACCCATCCGGCTATGTAACCAGTCCGCCTTGCGGAGGATCAGTTCCCTGCGTCCATAAGAGATCCAGGAAGTGATAAAAGCGGATATTTCGATATCCCGTTTCTCCGTAAACCGATGAGGAAACTGAACCGGATCATCGGATATAAAAGACCTCACATTATAGATCCCGGCCCATTCCTTCAAATTCGCTTTCAGTTGTTCGTCCATCCCTTACTTCATCATTAAGAAATACTGGCGCCGGTCTTCGGGATAATGCTCGATGGCATAGCGAAGAGCCGTACGCGGAAGCTGTGTCGCATAACGTTCCAGAAAGTCGGTGAGGGTATCCCGATCTCTTTTGCCCACTTCGCGGAGCATCCAGCCTACGGCTTTATGCATCAAATCATGTTTATGCGTCATCAACCGTTCGGCCAACGCCAGCGTATCGGTAAAATCCGAACGGCGGATAAACGCCCAAGTACAGACAATCGAAATCCGTTGTTCCCAGAGGTTATCGCTGGCAGCCAGTTCATACAAGACGGAACGGTCCCGGTTCACCAAATATTCGCCGACAATATCCCGGCAGGATAAATCCACCAAATCCCAATTATTGCAGCGGCGGGTATTCTTCAGATAGAAACGATACATCTTTTCCCGTTCAGCTTCCGGTGTCTTCTTATCCTGGAAACGGTAGACCAGAACCAACAGGGCGCAAAGACGGGCCTCATGCCAGGGACTATCCAACAAGCGCTGCAATTCATCGAGAGGCATCGCTTTGTTAGCTTTCGCTATACTGCGAGTTTGCGGAACGACAACCCCTAAAAAGCGGTCGCCTTCGCCATATTGCCCCGGTCCGGTCTTGAAAAATCGGCTCAGATGGGCCGCCTTTTCGGGTGAACCGACCGATTGCAGTTCACTCAGCACAAACTCCGCCGTCATGGACGCAGCACCCGTGACACAGGACGGTCGCCTTCCAAGAATCCGATTACATTGTTGCAAACCGTACGCGCCATGATAATACGCGTTTCCAGTGTCTGCGTCCCAATATGGGGCGTAAGGACGACATTTTCCATTTCCAGCAACTCCGGCGAGGGATAATCGCCGAACTCGAATACATCCAGACCGGCACCATGAATCGTCCCGTCTTTCAATGCCTGCACCAAAGCCTTTTCATCGACCAAAGGACCGCGGCCAGTGTTGATCAGGACGGCCGTCGGTTTCATCTGCTTCAGCTCGGCTTCACCGATGATATGGTAGGTTTCCGGTGTATAAGGGGCATTCAGGGAGACGAAATCGGATTGGGAGAGGAGCTCCTCCTTGGAAACGTATGTCACGTTCAGCCTTGTCTCTTCTTCGACATACAGTTGGCGACGGTTATGATAGAGGACTTCCATTCCACAGGCATTCGCCCGGCGAGCAAGTGCCTTTCCGATACGTCCCATACCGATAATACCCAGCGTCTTCCCAGTCACGTTGATACCTAAATTCTCCAAGACGCCGACTTTCATGCCAAGGCCTTCCCGGCGCAGCTTACGGTCGCATTCGGTAATGCGGCGTGCCACATCGAGCATCAGGCCGAGTGCGAGATTAGCGGTAGGGGCCGTCACGGGGTCGGGGGTATTGGCAACCGTGATTCCTTTCTCAAGGCAGTAGGCGACATCGATATTATTGTAACCGACGGCATAGTTTGCCACCATTTTCAGTTTGGGGGCATGGTCGATCAATTCCTTGTTTACCGGGAAATCGAACATCGAGCACAACACGTCATACTCCGGAATCATCTCTAAAACTTCTTCGTACGTGAAATCTCTTCCTTCGGGAAAAGTAACCTCATACTTGCTTTCCAGCTCGGTAAAACCTTCGCGGAACATGTCGTAAGTAACTAATATCTTTGTCATAACTATTCTTTTTAAATTTGCAAAAATATAAAATTATTCGATGTTCACTTCTTTTCATGGTCACGGATAAACCGGACGGCTAAAGGGAAAGCGGCGGCGCACATACTGCCGTGGTCGAAACCTCCCAATTCGTAAAGTGTCACATCAGGATGGCCAAGCAGTTTGAAAAGGCGGTAGAAATAGGCAGACTCTTCGTAACGGCCATACAATTCCTTCTCACGGTCTCCGGAAAGGATCAGGATAGGGGCGCAGTCCGGACGGACGTGATACAAGGGAGCCGTTTCGTCGATCGTCGGCTGCAAAGGTTTCAGCCCTCGCCGGTTGCGTGTTTCAAAATGGGTGATCACCTGACCGCTGAAAGGGATGATCCCGGCAAGCTTGTCGGCATCCTTCCCATAACGCGCCAACAGCTTCTTATCCAATCCGACCATATCGACCAGATATCCGCCTGCAGAATGGCCGGCAATATAGATGGAGGAGGTGTCGCCTCCGTATTTTCCTATATTATCGAATACCCAAGCAACGGCAGCAGCGGCATCGTCCACGATCTCCATCGTCTCCACATGCGGCGACAAGCGGTATTCGACACCTACAACTACCATGCCGTCCGTTAATAACCCGGAAGGGATTTCACGACTCCCGCCGGTCAAACCGCCGCCATGAAACCAAACCACGACCGGCGCGTTTTGTACATCCGGCTGGTAAGCAATATCCAGACGACACATTTTAGAAGCATATTCATCACCTGTATTTCCACGGTACGGGACATTACGATCATAGGAATAATTAGCAACGATAGCCATCACAGCAAACCAGGCAAGCAGAAAGGTTAATCCGATTTTATTCGTCATATTATACACTAAATTTGAATTGATTAAACACAAAAAACATCCTCCAAATGTAATCAGCTTTTTACAACTAAACAAACAATCTGCCATTTCGCACAGGGCAACCGCATCAAAATCATAAAGCGTCCATCCGTTTTCGCCACCGATACGGACTAATTACGTGAATGTTTTTGCAAAAGCAACTATCATACTATCATATCCGCATGTGTATCGGTTTAAACCAATATATTATGTTATGATAGTTACCGTTTTGAACTATCATTCATCTGTCATAACCATCATGGTGAAAAACGATAACGTGCTGTGTATTAATTGTACGATAAAAACAGGGACCGTTCGGGAACAGGTACGAAACCTGTTAAAACGGCTTCTTTTTTCATCAAGACAGGCTTTTCTTTTGTCAAAAACAGCTTGCAAAGCCGCTTGAGACCCGGGTGTACCCATCATGGAGACCCGGGTGCAGGAGAGGTGCAGACCCGGGTCTGTGTGAGGTCTTTACGGGGATGCGTGGATGTTTATCCGCCATGTTGGAGGTGCTTTTATGCCTTGTTTTGGCATCTTTTTTGCCGATGGCTGTTTTTTTGGCTGTAAACGGAAAGTATGGAAAAGCCTTTCCGCATCCATACGCTCCTTCTCACACTTACGGCGTTCATCGCCGAACAGGTCAAGATGAGGATGCCTACGTTGTTTCTCCCGCTCAATCCACTGGATAGTAGATGGCTACAAATGTACAACACATTCAGGAAGAATCATACTGTTTGCCGGATTGTTTTTTACTCCCGTGAGGTAAAAGGATATCTATTGTCTGAAGTAGTGAAAGAAGAATGATAACTTTGTGTCAGGTTAGCCTTAATAAATAGAATTTTATCTTTAATTTTGTGATTACTTAATTGCTAAGTTTATGAAAACACAAATACTCAAGGCAACCTTACTTGTTTTTATCATTTTCTTTTCTTGTCATCAGGTAAGTCAGCAACACCCTATATTGGAGCAAGCCGAGAAAGTTATGTCCGAACATCCGGATAGCGCTTTATTTTTGTTGGAACAGGTTGCAGCCCCAGAAAAGATGCCGGAGCGCGATTATGCCACTTGGTGTTTGTTAATAACAGAGGCGCGTGATAAGAACTATATCGAACATACTTCGGATTCCTTGATCAATGTCGCAATACAATACTTCGAAAAGAAAAAAGATATAAACCGACTGTCCGAAGCTTATTATTGTCAAGGCAGGATTCTTTCAGAACTGAGCGCTTCGGAAGAAGCCTTAACTGCTTACTTAAAGGCAAAGGAATTGGTACGAGAAACATCTGATCGAGATTTGGAGGCGCGTATCAATAATCATTTAGGAACTTTATACTGGGAAAATGGAAGGACTGAAAAAAGTTTATCCTGTTATAAAGAGGCTTATCGAAATTATGAAATGGAGCAGAATAAAATAGGAATGACCAATACTTTACGAAATATAGGAAAAAGTATGCACGGATTGGAAAAATTAGATAGTGCTTATTTCTACTTAAGCAAAGCTATACAACTCGCAGAACAGGGGCAAATCGACTCTCAAATGACTCATTTGTTATCTTCTATAGGCAGTGTTTGTGCTGAAAAAGGAGAGTATGAAAAAGCATTGACATATAATAAAGCTTCGCTAAGTTATCCAATGAGAAAGAACATGTTATGTGCGAGATATTTTGCAATCGGGAGATTATATCAGAATCTGCAAAAAACGGATTCTGCTTTATTATATGCAGAGAAAGCTCTTATGGGCACAGATTTGTATATAGAATGTAGTGCCAACAGGTTGTTGTATACTATATATGTAAAGGAACAGGATTATAAGAAGGCATGTACATATAATGAACGTTACCTTTTACTCCGGGATTCAATCGAACAGGTATATCGACCTCAAAAATTGGCAAAGGTAGAAGCCTTGTATAATAAGGAGCGCTTGGTCGGCAAACAAAAACAGCAAATGCATGAAGCTCGTAGCAGGCAAGATTTCCTACTTATCTGTTTTCTTTGTGCTTGCCTTGCAATAGGGATAGTCTATGTGATTATGTTTCAAACAATCAGTAAACATAAATTAAAAAATAAAGAAATACAGAAGCTGTTGCAGAAAAATGAAAATCTTTTGCTGAGCGATAAGCAAGAGATGGAGAAAAAAGACATCGCTTTGCAGACTATCCAGAAGCAATTGGAAGAGAACCATCTGTTAATAGACTCCTTGACTGAGACAATCCAGACATTGGAAAATGATAATTTATCTCAACTGGAAATATACAAACAGCAACAGGAAGAGGCTAATATCGAACAATCTAAACTTCTCAAAGAGAAAGAGACGATTCTTAAGCAAAAAGAGGAATTAATAAGCAATAAGGATATACTACTTAGACAGAAAGATACACAATTGCAGTCTATATTAGAAAAAAATGGAAAGTTAGAGCAACGTATTCTTCTTTCAATAAAAGAGAAAGAAGAATTGGAAAGACAAAGAAGTGTACTAAGCCAAGAACTGGATGCAAATGTAAAGGCGCAAAAACAACTGAGCCTGGATTGGGAGTCACTGCGGCTTCAGCAAGAAGAACAATTGCGAAAAGAACAAGAGGTAGCCGGTGAACTCAAACAAAAATCCAGGATGTATGAAGCATGGATACAAAAATTGATTCATCAAGATGAATTTTTGCTTAATCTATCCGATAATAGACAACAATTGTATCCTTTAAACTTTAATAAGGATGTGTTTTATGAGCATTTTTCTTCGGTATTTCCTGGATTTGTAGAATATTTGTTCATACAGTATAAATTGGATGAGCGAGAATTGTTAATCTGTTGTCTGGTTAAACTGGGGGTAAAAACTGGTAAAATTGCGACTATACTAAACTTAGCACCAGATACGATCACAAAACAGAAAGCCGAGATAAAAGAAAAATACTTTAATGTGTCTGAAAAGCAAAGTTTAGACCGATTTCTTGAAAAATTATTATGGTAAAATCCGGTTTTTTGTCTGGTCGAATCCGGTTTTTGAAAGTAAAAGTGAATTTTTAATGTATGAGATCAGATTTATATGTCTGAAAATTAGTAAATTATTTGTTTTTTATTCTATACTGAACTTATTTTTTCTAATCCGGTTTTTTTTGTGTTTTATGTCTGAAATTTGCATTAGAATTTAGAAAGGTAAGAATTATGAATAAAAATTTGCTTATTTTTATGGATGGTATTGTATGTTTATTTTTTCTGACTTCAGAATGGAATAACATGCTGTCCTGATTATGTGAAGGTTCTTTTATGATTAAGAGTTAAGCATGGTCAAGGCGGTTTTAAAATTTTGTAGGATACAATGAAAGCATTATTCATAATTGTTTTATGTTTATTGAATACATTATTAGAGGCTCAAAATATTTGTTTGAAGGGGCGTCTTGTAGATGAACATAAAAATGCGGTCTCTTCTGCAACAGTTCGCTGTTTCATACACGATTCAGTGTTTGTAAAGGGAGATATCAGTGATAGTACCGGTAATTTTTCAATAACAGCACCTGTTTCTCCTTCTGGATATAAATTGGTTATAAATTATATTGGTTATAAGGAACATGTCCTTCATACAAAGGGCGATTTGGGTGAATTGCAGTTAGGTGATATTGTTTTGATAGAAGAAAGTAATAAGCTGGATGAGGTTGTTGTCACCGGTCGACAAATAACGCGTACTACTGATAAGGTCTTGTATTTTCCTTCCAAAGAACAGTTACGTCATGCATCGGATGGTTATAAAGCATTGGCATTAATGATGATACCGACATTGGATGTCGATCCGTTTACAAAAAAGGTATCGACTATTCAAGGAGAAACATTGCTCCTCATCAATGGACGGGAAGCTTCGAGCGATGAGATCCGAAACCTGAATCCCAAAGATATTCTCCGTATTGATTTTTATGATCAACATCATCCTGAATATCCGAATGCGAATTCTGTTGTCGACTATATTTTAGAACATCATGATAGAGGAGGGATGGTCGCTATGAATGGGCAACAGCATTTGAATAAAGGAAACGGTAGTTATGGAGCTACAGGACAGATTTTTAACAAAAAGTCCGAGTTTATTGTTTCAGTTTCAGACAGCTATAATAATTATACTCCTAAACGTGGCTATGAAACTTCGACTTATTTAAAATCGACAAAGGAAACGATCGTGAATGAAGCTTCAAGTTTACCCTCTCCTCAAAATAGTAATAGTATAAATAGCTATTTTAATTATCTTTACCATGATAAGCACAATCAACTTTATACAACTTTAGTCTTGAATCAGGAAAAATCGGATGAGGATGATTTAAGTATGCAAACGTACAGCAATGACCCGGTCCGGTATAAAGTGGATGACAATTCTTCTTCTCATAATTTTAATCCTGCTTTGAGGATAGAATATACCGGGAGTCTAAAACACGAACAGTATATACGTTTCCGTTTAAGTGGAAATTACAATCAGAATAAGTATGACAGACAGTATGAGGCTTTACAAAATGACAAAATTACTTTAGCTTATAATACACATGCAAAAGAAAATAATTATAGGGTAATTCCTCAACTGATGTATAGGAAAACTGTACGAAAAAGCGATGTTCTCTTTGTCCTGTTGAACTATGACCATACTTATGCCCATACTCAATATGAAATCGATGGACAGCTTTCGGATGATTACCAAACAAAGGGAGAAGGGAGGTTGACATTAGGATATGCTTTTCGGTTAAAAAATAAATTGAAAATGACTGTTCAATGGGCCGATCAGTTGACTTATATCGATAATAAGAAAGAATCTTCTTTACAACATTTTTTCAGTCCCGGACTTTTTATGACTTATATGATTAATGAGAATAATTCGATACGTTTTACCACGGCTCTTGAATCGGGTGATCTTGGGTTGCAATATCGTTCTTTAACAGAGCAAAGAATTGATAAATATCAGATACGCAGAGGTAATCCAGAGGTAAAGGTATTGAAATTTTATTTGACGGGTTTGACTTATTCTTTAAATACGCCTGTTTTCAATCTTACTTATCATACTTCGTTTGAAGTGACGACAGATGTCCCTTATGAACGAGTATCTTATGATGAAAGCCGGAATTTGTTTATACATGATTATGCCATAGCTAAATCCGGATTTGATTTAGTGACAGGTCCAAGAATGAAGCTAAAAGTCATACCTGGAAAATTGACATTCGATTTGGCCGGATATTATAAAAAACGAGTTATACATGCATGGAGAAAATTAGATGTCAATTGTTTTTATGCTTCAGCTAAATTGTTGTTTATATATAAAAATTTCATGGCTTCCGGACAACTCATAACTCCCCAAAAGAATTATGATGATGTCGGAGTTTTCTATCGTACTCCACTTATCTACAATTTTAACGTAGGATATAATCTTAATAATTGGAATTTTGAATTAGGAACACGTAATCCATTTTCTACTTTTGTAAAAAAGAGAGAGTATATTTCGGATATCTATAGCTCATATTCCCGGAATTATGGTCCGAAAATAAACGATCATGTATTTTATGTGAATGTGAGTTATCGGTTCAACTGGGGTAAAAAGCATACATTTAAGCAAATAGAAATAGAGAAGACAAGAAACTCCGCCATATTGAAAGCAAATGAATAATTAATTATAGATATGATTTTTTCGGAAATCGATAAGGTTCCTTGTCATGTTGCAAATGAAACGAGGGGTTTCATTTGCAAGATAAAGTTGTTGGTATCTATTTAAATTCATTACTTTTGTAGGAAAGAAAAACAAAAAATGTCATGAAAACATTCGATCAACTAATCATCACGACCGGCTTTTTGGCGTCTGCCTCTCCTGCGATGGCAGACGAAGAGCCGGAAGCGGACTCTGGACGCCCGAACATCCTTTTCATCCTTTCCGACGATCATACCTCGCAGGCGTGGGGAATCTATGGAGGAATACTGAGCGAATACGTGAAGAACGAGAATATCCGCCGCCTGGCGGCCGAGGGGATGCGTGCTCGACAACTGTTTTTGTACGAACTCGATCTCCGTACCCAGCCGTGCTGCGATCATGACAGGCGCCTATAGCCATCATAACGGGATCTATACGCTTGAAGACAGGCTCGATCCGGCTTTGGACAATATTGCGAAACGCATGCAGGAGGGAGGGTATCAGACGGCCCTTTTCGGCAAATGGCATCTCAAGACGCAGCCGTCGGGTTTCGACACCTTTTCGGTTTTCCATGACCAGGGGGAATATTGGGACCCGCTTTTCAAGACCGCGGAGGGCTGGATAGACGATGATAAAGGGAAAAGCGGCAAGGTGGAGAAGGGCTTCTCGACCGACCTGGTGACCGACAAGACGATCCGGTGGATCCGTTCGCGCGACAAGGACCGACCCTTCATGATGTGTTGCCATTTCAAGGCGACGCACGAACCGTGGGATTTCCCCGAACGGTTGAAACATATTTATGACGGAGTCACGTTCCCCGAACCGGCAAACATGATGGAGTTCGGGCCGGAAGAATCCGGGCGTACGTTCCCCGGACAACCGTTGGAAGATATGGCCCGCCGATGGGGGATCGCCTCGAAAGACCCGGATTCCTGGTGGTGCAAGTATCCGGAACTGCCTTTCTCCATAGAAGGAATGGGCAAGGAAGATGCGCGCCGGAAAATCTATCAGAAGTTGATTCGCGACTACTTGCGTTGCGGAGCGGCCATCGATGACAATATCGGCCGCCTGCTGCGTTTCCTCGATGAAGAGGGGCTGTCCGAGAATACGATCGTAGTCTATGTCTCCGACCAGGGTTATTTCCTCGGCGAGCATGGCTTTTTCGACAAGCGCATGATGTACGAGGAGCCGCTTCGCATGCCGTTCGTTATCCGCTACCCGAAGGAGATCCCGGCCGGGACGCGCAATTCCGACATCATCCTCAATATTGATTTTGCCGCTACGTTGGCCGACTATGCCGGGGTGGGCGCCCCGTCGTGCAGCGAAGGCCGCAGCTTCCGCGACAACCTGAAGGGCGAGACTCCGCGCGACTGGCGGCAGTCCATGTACTACCGCTACTGGACGCACCACAAGATCCGTCCCGCCCACATGGGCATCCGCAACCATCGCTACAAACTGATGTTCCTCTACGGCGATCCGCTGAATGCGACCGGATCGGATAAGGCTCCCGTCACGCCGTCGTGGGAGTTCTATGACCTGCTCGCCGACCCCCACGAAGACCATAACGTCTACAATTCCCCCGCCTATGCCGGTGAAATCGAAAAGATGAAGCGCGAGCTGCTGAAACTCCGTCGCGAGGTTGGCGATACCGATGCCGCAACGCCCCGGATGCAGGAGATACTGGATAAATATTACTGGTAAGAGACAGGAATGCTGGTAAAATCGAAAGATCATCCATATTTATAGGCTTTTTATCTATTTTCTTTTTAGATGAAAAGGCTTTCCTTTGCCCCATATCTTAATTCGTAATGATCATGAAGATGAAAATAATGACACATTTTTGCAATTGCGCCGTTCTCGCGCTGCTGTCTCTTGCCGCCTGCACGGAGATTCCCGGTGACAAGAGCAAGCCTGAATGGAAAGAATCTGCTTCGGGAGTATGGGAAATATCGGTCGGTAAACCCGAAAAGTTGAATCTGCTGAGTGAACTTGGCCTGCATCCGAAGTGGGATGCCATCAATGCGATGCCGAAAGCCGATCTGCCTGTCGACCGCGACGAGATCCGCTTCGAGGAAGTGGACGGCAAAACCTATATTCGTTTCCCGCTTGACAAAGGGGAAAAGATATTCGGGCTCGGCCTGAACTTCAAGACGGTCGAACAGCGCGGGCGGATCCTCGAACTGCATGTCGACCATTATGGAGGTAAGGATAACGGACGCACTCATGCGCCGGTTCCCTTCTTCGTATCCAGCAAAGGTTACGGAGCTTTTATCAACTCCGCCCGCTATATCAAAGCCTATGTCGGAACCGGTGTCCGCAAGGATACGAAGAATCCGCCGGAGGTGCAGGACCGCAATACCGATCCCGGTTGGAGTGCGCAGCCCTATTCCGATAACCTCGAATTTCTGGTTCCTGCCGAAGGCGTCGAGGTGGTGCTGTTTGCCGGACAGGACATGCAGGATGTCGTGCGCCGTTTCAACCTCTTCAACGGAGGGGGCGTGTTGCCTCCGAAATGGGGGCTGGGTTTCTGGCATCGTGTCCCGACTCTTTTCACTGACCGGCAGGTGCAGGACGAGATTGCTGAGTTCCGGAAACGGGGTTTCCCGCTTACCGTGATCGGTCTCGAACCGGGCTGGATGAGCCGCGCCTATCCTTGTACCTATGAATGGGATGCCACCCGTTTTCCCGAACCTGGAAAGTTTGTGAACGACCTTTTGCAGAAGCATATCCGCACGAACCTCTGGTTCAATCCCGGTGTCTCTCCGGAATGTGAAATAAGGGACTCCATCGAGCCTTACACGGCTTCCCATACGGAATGGAACGGCCTGGTTCCGGATTACCGGATGCCTGAGGCACGCCGGATCATGCTGGATCATTTCAAAAAGCACCAGTTGGATTTGGGTGTCAGCGGGTATAAGATGGATGAGAACGACGGCTACGACAACTGGTTGTGGCCCGATGTCGCCACCTTCCCTTCCGGTACGTCGGCGGAACAGATGCGGCAGATCTACGGCTCCCTGATGCAGCGCATGACGACGGATCTGTATCACGAGAAAAACCAGCGCACCTACGGGCTTGTGCGTGCCGGGAACGCCGGAACTTCCTCCTTCCCGTATGTGATCTATAACGATTATTATAATCACCGCGACTTTATCACGGCGCTGATCAACAGTTCGTTCATCGGCGTGCTGTGGACACCTGAAGTCCGTGCCTCCAAGACTTCTGAAGAATGGTTGCGCCGCATGCAGACCGTTTGTTTCTCTCCGGTCGCCATGCTGGATGCCTGGGCGGACGGGACGAAACCGTGGTCTTTCCCTGATGTGGAGAAGCAGGTGAACGAAATCTCCTTGCTCCGTATGCGCTTGATTCCGTATCTTTACACCGCATTTGCCGGTTACGCTTTCGAGGGGACGCCTCCCATGCGCGCCATGAACCTCGAACCGGGCTACGCCGCCGATGAACAGATTGAGAAGGGCAAGCTCGACGGGACGGAGAATCCGTATGCTATGGCGGTCAAACGTGAGGTGAAGGATCAGTTCATGGTCGGCGAAAACCTGCTGGTAGCTCCTCTCTTTGCCGGCGAAACCGAACGGAAAGTCATCCTCCCGCAAGGCCGATGGTATGATTTTTATACCGGAAAGTTGGCAGGGGAAGGCGAAGTCATTACCGTTTCTCCCGGCCTCGACCGTATTCCTGTTTATGTGAAGGATGGCGGGATCGTCCCGCTTTGTCCGCCTATAACTGAACTGGACGGTACGAAACTTCCGCTCGAGATCCGCCATTACGGTTCCAAGCCCGGTACTTTCCGCCTGTATGACGACGACGGGGAAACCTATAATTACGAGAAAGGCGAATATACGTATCTGACCATCACGGTCGATGTCGCTCCGGACGGTAGCAAACAAGGAAAAGTCTCTGTCCCGGAAGGCCGCGAGATCTGGTCGTATAATGGAGAATATACGTTCCGCTATATGACGGAGTAGTTATCCTTTCTTCATCTTTTTATACTCCCGCGGCGGCATCCCCATGATCTTGCTGAAAAGGCGGGAGAAATAGTAGGTATCTTCGATGCCGATCTTATAGCAGACCTGGTTCACCTTCATGTCCGTAAAGTCAAGAAGCTGGCAGGCCTGCTGTATTTTTAGCTGGTTGAAGTAGGCTAGCGGTGCGTAGCCCGTCCGCTGGCTGAACAGGACAGAGAAATGGGAAGAAGAATAGCCCGTGTGCGCGGCGATTTCCTGCAACGTCAGCTTTTTCTCGATGTTCTCCTTCATGAAATGGATGGCAGCCGTTACGATATCGTTCTTTCCCGTTTCGTGGCGGACGGCGTCTCGGTACTGTTGCAAATAGCGCAATGTCCCGAGGTAGTGGTAGAAGATGGAGCAGGCGTAGAGCAAGTTTTCATGGCTGTACCCCATCTCCAGTGTCCGGAGTATCTCTTCAAACATATCGATCCGGTTGCTGATGCGGGAGTGCATCCCTGGTTTGATCTCTAT
>ENA-OOWO01001483-OOWO01001483.1-human-gut-metagenome-genome-assembly--contig:-NODE-1483-length-15003-cov-2.053051_pt1 | contig 15003 bp, 6 predicted proteins | sample MGYA00241579_ERZ501327 | MGnify/ENA primary metagenome ERZ501327 (study PRJEB25962, sample SAMEA2042836) | human gut metagenome | biome: human gut; feature: human-associated habitat; material: faeces...
ATTTCGCGGGCATACCAGCGTTGTTTCACTTGCTGTGTAAGGAAGCCTACGGCACCGGCTACCAGTCCGACTACAGTGGTGGCGAAAGCGATCTGCATATTGTAAGCCATGGAAGCAATATCTCCGCTGGCCAGTCCTGCGAGGGCGGGTCCCATTGGAATTAATGTTCCCATCAGACCTAAGATCGGTCCCAGTTTGGTCAGGGTCTTGGAGATGGCTAAGTCTTTGTCCGCTGCGATTTCAAAATTAGCCAATAAACGTTGTACCTGTGCCGGAGTATCACGGGCGTCCAATACCTGACGCATATAGGTAATGACAAGTGATCTAGAATTTTCCGGAAGTTTGGAACTCAGTTCTTCTACTGTGTCCGGAGTCAGCTTGCTCAGCTCGTTGCGGAGCAGGGTTTCCGTTTTACGAATGGACAGATATTGACCATAGAAACTACCGGCAAGTAAAATCGCGCGGCAAAAGAGGATGATTAATAAAACGATGACAGGAACGAGCAAGCCTGTTGAAATCCAGTATAAAATATCTGATATAAAGTTCATTGTTATTGATAATTTGAAGAGTTATTTATTCTATTATTGTTTCACACTTTTTTCTTTGTTTCTGTTTCGGATGTTCCACCAGAGAAGTCCGAGAATTCCGCCAGCCAGTGCGATGACTATGACGCCTGTCAATGCTTTCCAGTCTATTTCACTGACACCTGCTGCGGAAGTCTTTCCGTTGACTGTGGCAACAATTCCCAAAACGGCTACCAGGGCATTGGTTAGGAAAAATAGTTCGAGGCGCAGTTCTTTTTCCGGCAACAAATAGAGCAGTATAAATCTGCCGCAAGGGATGGCTGCCAGGATAAAGGCTGCATAGCTCCATGCTATCGTTTGAAATGAAGTACCCGGAAAAGCAAAGATGAGATATACCAGCCCGCTGAATAAAACCGGGAAAATCAATAATCCCGGAAACCAGCGGAGAAAACGGTACATGAGTATCATGCGCGGCTTGACCGGATAGTCATTGGCTACGTGGACGGCAAGCATGGCATAAGCCATTTGTATGCAGACTTCCACACTGAGGAGTACGGAAGTATCTAGCATCAAGGGCTGATTGCTTAGCCAATTGGCTATCTGAGTCTTCGATTGCTCGATAGCATACGGCCACATCAATCCGGCGAAGACAGCGCAGATAGCGGTGATAATACCGACCGCTATTAATTTCCAGAACGTTTGCTTCAACAGAAAGTTAAATGCTGTAAGAAGCATAAGTACAAGAACAACTGTATCCATTATATGATTTTACAATTTACAAGTTACGATTGATAATTCACAGGACGTGGGTTACATCTGACTGCTTTTGCGGCGCTTGCGTACAAAGAGTATCAGAGCAAGAATAACGATAATGACAGCGATGCCTACGGCTACATTGCTTAATGTATTTGTCTGATTTTCGGCTGTCTGATTCATCTCTTCTTTTTTCATCACCACTCCCTTGTTGCTGCCGCTTGCTTTTGCTTCACGGATTTTAGAGATATTTTCTTTGTACTGTGTAGCGGTTTGTGCGTCTGCTTTCGATGCAATGAAGTCACGGAGCTTGGCATTGTCACAAACAAATCCGGAACAAGACGGGCGGTAAGTATTGACAATCTCCGTATGAAGTTTGCTAAGTTCCGCTACCTGTTCTTCACTTGCTTGCCACAATCCCTTACGGGCGCTTTCGAGCATGACGGCAGTCATCTCTTCCAAAGCGGCAGGATTCTGTTGTTCGAAATATTGTTTGACTCCCAAGTTCAGTTCATCCTTCACATATACATTATATATATTATCCCAAAGCTCTTTGTCGATTGCAGCCGGTTTCATCACATTCCATCCATAGGTATTGGTGATCACTTCTGCAAATTCACTTGCCGAAGAAGCCCCGCCTTTCATTTTCTCTTTGATGTAAGTTGGGTTCAGGATAGTGGTGCGACTTTCTACGCCGACAGCCTCTTTCAGTTCCTGCATCTTCATATGGTTCCGGTTGCGATAATCACTGAGGTAGGCATCCGGATCTTTGCCGGTCACATTGCGTACGGCGAGATTCATACCTCCCATAAATTCGTATACATGGTCAAGGCTTAAAGCTCCCCAGGTATTACTTTGCCGTGGTTGTACGACAACATCCGTCCGGGTCAGTGCAGCCTCGAAAGCGAACTTTTGGAATACTTCCCAATTCTTTTCGCTGCCGTAATACGCGCCCATATTATTGAGATAAGTATCGGCGATTTCCGATTCATTCTCCCAGCGGTCGCCGGATTCTACCATTTCCTGAATACCGGTTCCATACATACCGTTGGCTCCTCCGAATACCCGGAATGTTGAAATTTCGCGGGCATCTTTCGGGCTTAATCCTTTTTCGGTCAGCACCCGTTCGGCTTCTATTACGCTGGAGGCAACCTGATTTTCATATTTGTCGTCTTTGGCGGCGGCAGCCATTTCTACTGCACGGTTGATGAGGAAGAGACGGGAGGCGGCAAGATCACGAAGTTGTCCGGAAGTCTGGACTACCACGTCGATGCGCGGACGTCCTAATTCGGTTGAAGGAATCAGTTTTAAATCGCTGACACGACCGAAAGCATCACGGACAGGCTCAACACCTAACATATAAAGTACCTGTGCGATGGTTGCCCCTCCGGTTTCAATAAACTCGGATGACCATAGTGTATAACTGACCTTGCGTGGTATGGAGTCGTTGTGACGTTGCTTGTACCTATCAATTGTCTGCTTGGCCAAAGCAATACCTTTTTCCCAGGCAGACTCTGTCGGAGTCGCTTCGGCATTAATGGCATACATATTACGTCCGGTAGGTAGCGTGTTCGGATTAGCGATCGGGTCACCACCGGGTGTGGGAGCTGTGTATCCGCCTTTCAAGGCATTCATCAGACTGCTCAGTTCCTCTTCCGGACTTGTCAGAAGTGCATTTTTATAATTGCCTACATTCTTGATGGTACGTTCTACTTCAGCTACTGCAAGCGCAAATTCCACCTCTTCTTTGCTGTATTCTTTCGGAGCCTTTCCCATAGCTGCCATCATTGCTGACATACCCTGCGGCTTTTCAGTCTTTCCTGCCATTGCCGGTTTGCCCGAAGCGTCTGTGGATGTATCCTTATTAGCCTTCATGCTGGCTTCCATTTTCTTTAAAGCTTCCGGACTGGCACCCATTGATTTGGCCATTTCCATCGCTTTTTCCGGGTCCATGTTAGCACCCATTTTCTTCATGGCTTCTTTCATGCCTGCAGGCATTTTACCATGAGGTCCTTTTTCCATTTTTGCCGAAGCCGGATGACCATTGCCCGACGGCTCATTATCAGCCTGATCCTTTTTGGCTGCGGCAGCCATCATCATTGCCATCATGCCTTTGGGGGCATTGCGCTCGGCTTCTATCTGTCTCGCTTTTGCCAACTCTTGCGGAGTGATTCCGGCTGTGTGGCAAATCAGTTCGTCGGTTGCCAGTGAAGGGTTAGCCATCAGTCTCTCTACGAGAAGGCGGGCAGGCATGAGATATTGCTGGGTAAAGACACTTCGGTGTTTTTCGGCAGATTCTGTAGCTTTGCCGCGTTGCTTGTCAAGAGCAAAAAGACTATAGGCAATCGGTTCTGTTGCCATCGCGTAGACAGAAGAAGTTATTCTTTCCGGTTCGTAAGGAACTCCCATTGTGTAAAGCTGCCCCGTGATTTTCTCTGTAGCCAGTTCTTCGGCAAAGTTTTCTACACGGGCGATTTCATCTTCCGTATACGGTTTATTAGCCATACTGTCCAGTCCTAAATCACGATGGATTCCCATCTTCACAGTCAAGGTTTTCACAGCCAGCGACTCCTGATCTTTGTTTGCCTTCTGGGAGTTATTATAGATTTTGATCTTTTCCATTAATTCCCGGTAAATGCCGCGTACGCTGCTTTCAAGGAAAGGAGGAGTGAGATATGATTGCAAGGTAGCATAAGAACGGCGTTTGGCCATCATACCTTCTCCGACGTTTCCGATAGAGTAGAGGTAGTAGTGGGGAACGGCTCCTACCAAACGGTCCGGCCAGTCATTGCTGCATAATGCGACTTGTTTTCTCGGAGTGAATTCGAGACTGCCGTGTGTACCGAAGTGAATCAGTGCATCGGCTTTGAAGCCATGTTGCATCCACAGGTATGAGGCAATGTAGGTGTGTGGCGGAGCCATGTCGGTGCCGTGCACCACCTGGAAGGAGTTGTCACCGCTTCCGGCAGCGTTTTGTGGCAATAGCACAACGTTACCGAACTGTAAACGGGCAATACCTAATTTGCCGTCAGGAGTCACCATATAGTTGCCGGGAAATTCTCCGAAAGCATCTACCACCTCCTGATACTTTTCGGGACGAAGCGATTCTTTCACCCAGCTTTCATACTGTTCTTTGGTGATCAGTTCGGGATGTCCGTTTTGCATGAAGTCGTTGAAAGCTCCTTCTGCATAAGCGTTGAATACCGCCCCCTGGGCTTGTATCATTTTTCCCAGTTCCTGAGCGTTGGCAGGCAGACCGGATATATTATATCCCTCTTGTTTCATACGAAGCAGAAGATTGTAAAGGGAAGGTACTACTTCCATGCCGGCAGCGGTCAATGCGTTCTGACCGGGACCTTTGTAATAATAGATAGCTACTTTCTTCTCAAAATTAGGTTTTGTTTTCAGATTCAGGTAGTTGTCTATTGTAGATACAAAAGTCTTCAGACGTTCGGGGACGGCATACGAATGGCGCAATCCTTCTTTATCTTCATATTGTGCGAAAAGGGCGAAAGGGCGGATAGCTCCGTCTATTTCCGGTGTTACGATGCTCTGTGACATAAAGCCTCCCGACATACCCATCGGATCGTTTTCCCATTCATCCACAAGGCTGTTGATCGTGGGTGGGGCAAAAAGCAGAATATTCTTAGTTTTCAGATAATCTACCATTCTATCCCCCATGCGTCCGTGAGCCATATTAATAACAGCGTCAGGCTGCACTTCATCAATAAACGACATGAATCTTGTCATTGACTGAACCGGATAAACATTGTAACCTTCTTTTTCAAGAGCCTCAATAAGTCCGGTGGCATCAGCCATTTGTCCGGTAATCATGATTTTTCGTGCCCCTTCTTTATAAAGGTTATTCTCTTGCATGAATTTCTCATAATCGGCAACGGTAAGAAATTCCTGTTCATCATCCGGATTACTGATTCCGGCATGATAAAGCATATCGCTCGGTCTTTCTATCGGATCTTCCACTTCGGGTACAGCAGAAGCCTTTCCGTCAATGGCTTTACGGATATAGTTCAGCATATTGCGGTAGTTGGTCTTTCCGCCGTTGCTCAGATAGCCGCGTATGAGATTCTGCTGTATACTGTCGAGGTTGCAGATGTTATTGGCAGGGTTGGTAGCCATAGAGGTGTATACGGGGATACCCTTATCTGCTGCCTGCTGTATTTGCTGACGTTGTTCTTCGACAATGCGCAGTCCCATGCCATTGATGAATACCATGTCATAACTGGTCAGACGATCGAGGTTGTCAAGAGACACTTCGCTGAGTTTGATGAATGAATTGTCGTTGGCTTTCGAGATGCTTCCCTGCTGTATGGTCTGGAAGTTGACGAAAGCTATTTTGGTAGCGCTGAACCAGGTATTCCATACGGACATCCCTATCAGAGCTGCAGCAACGATGCATACACCTAAGATGATTTTACTTTTCTTTTTCATTTCTCTTATTTTTAGCTTTGTATGTAGTTCTATTGTTGCCGTTTATTTTTTGAAGAGCCTGTCTATATCCAGTGATAGTCCTAATGTCAGGTTGGTTCCCGTCGTGGTAGGAGAGTTGAAATAATAATAATCCGGCACATAGTCGAACAGGTTGTTTACAGCCGGATTCATATTGATCCCTTTTATAATTCCCAACGAGAAAGTAAGATCCCATATCATATATCCCGGGTATTCGACTGCCTGGCTTCCGGCAGACGGGTTGTTGAAACTATCGTTGTAGATGTTTGTTTTAACTTTTGACAGCAAACGTCCGTTGAGTGAGTAGTTGAAATCTATTTTGTTCAGAGTCTTGCCCCAGTCGATTCTTACAGTTGCCGTATGGGGACGTGTATCCGTGAATTTCTTTTGACCGTCGCGCATGAACTCATGAATATATGTGTATGACAGACGATAGCCGAGTCCGCAAGGATACTTGGCGGAAACGTTGGCGTCAATTCCTGCAATATCCATTTTGTCGGTATTGGTATAGATTTGTCCTTTGGGGTCTTCGCTGTAAACGGTATTGATACGATTGTGTACCAGGTTATAATATCCTGTAATAGAGAAGTTATAACGACTCTTGGTATATTCGGCAGATACAGAGAAATTATGGCTTGTTTCCGACTTAAGGTCCGGATTACCATAAATCATCATCATATTTGCCATATTGAACACCATATACATCTCCTTCAGGGTAGGAGAGCGGAATCCTTGCGAATACGATCCTCTTAATGAACAATTGCCTATCTTATACATCATTCCCAAATGTGGAGACAGATGGCGTACATTGGAGTCGGAGAAGTAGTCGAACCGTAATCCGGCTATCACATTCAGTCTTTCTGTGGGGTTCCAGTCGAACTGACCGAACGCATCTGCCGTATGCATGGTGTGGTCTGCGTTATCAGTGAATTGGTAAGACATCAGATAATCGCGCAGGTAGTCGGCGCCGACAGTCAGCGTATGCTTTCCGTTGAAGGTATAATTATAGAGTGCATGCACATTGTGCTGTACATTACTGTAATCACGCACGTCATTTTTATAAAGAGACTGATAATCACTCTTATCATACTGGTCGAAAGTATAACCGACTTCAAGGTTACTCATTATATTGAAGGTGTAGTTAGCTTTCATTCCACCGCTGAATCCACGGTATCTGTCCTGGGTATCCCCCGGTTTATTGCGTTCACGGAAATAATAGCCGACTCTTCCCGTCAGTTTGAGCGTTTCCAGCGGACGGTATATTAAACGTTCTTTGAAGTTCCACACCCGGCTTCCGAACACTGTAGAGAAATCTCCCGGATTGTCTACGGCATAAGTGTCTACATTATTATACTGCACGTTGGTCAGGCTGTTGAATTTACCTGCATTAAATCCTGCAGTGCCACCACACCGCTGGTCGTTGTGTTCGGAGAAACGTGAATTAAGATTTAAGTTCCATGGATCGTCCGATTCGCGGGTGATGATGTTAATTACTCCTCCGATAGCACTGGAACCGTAAAGGGTAGATGCAGCACCTTTCACTATCTCTATGCGTTCTACATTGTCGAGATTCAGACGTTCGTAGTCTACATTATTCAGTGTTTCCCCTGCCAGCCGTTCGCCATCTACCAGAAACAGTACGGAATTACCGCCGAAGCCTTGCATATTAATAGCGGTTTGCTGATCCATAGAGAAGGAAAATTCGATACCGGGCAACTCTGTTTTCAGCAGGTCGGCAACGTTGTTGGCATTAACTTTCTTAATATCGTCTGAGGTGATAACCCGGGTGATGATGGGAGCGTCCTTCAGCAATTTGGGAGTACGGGTACCGGTTACAACGACTGTTCCGAGGTCGAACTGATCTTCGGATAAGCTGAAGTTAACTTTCTTTCCTTTCTCGGTGGTTATTCTTTTTTGTTCGGTTTGATAACCTATGTAAGATGCAGTAATGATATATGAACCGATTCCCGGCAGTTGTAATGTATAGGTTCCGTCAACACTGGTGACGGCTCCTGTTTCTTCTCCTTTTATGGAAATGGTCGCACCTGGTAGGGGTTCACCATTGGTATCAGTAACACGTCCGCTGATGTGCTCGGTTGATTGTTGTGCGAATGTGGAACAGGTTACTATAAAGGAGAATATCAAGATTGATGCTATAAATGTAGGTTTCATTCTTTGTAATTGGTTTCTTAGTTGTTTTCTTCGAAATCAAGTGGATATAGGAAATCGAAGTCGATATAGCCTTTTATGCCTCTGGCATTGGTATAGTTGGTAAAACGAATGGCCGCATAGGTATTATCCTTCAACTGTATCAGATAGACTTGATTGGACATGGTGTAAATAGGAGGCATACTTGAAGTGTCTACGTTTAACCAGCCGGATAAAATATCATTACGATAGTCTTCTGTATATTTAATGTTTCCTTCCATCATACCGGACATATCGATTGCTATTTTATCTGTCGTCCATTCGTCTTTTACAAAATTTTCTTCGGCGGGAAGTTTTCCACTGGCCTTCAGGTCATCAATACTTGTATAAGTTGTCTGAAAGGCTGCACCTTCATTGGTTTTGATGTCGTAGCGGTGGATGGCAAGGTCCCATTTTGCTGGTATCTCGCTCTTATGTTCCTCTCCGATTTCAACAGTCGTTGCTTTACGTTCGGATAGGTCGATATAGACCCAGTTAGTGTACTCGGTAGCATTGATTTGTGAAAAGCTACTTTCTTTAATCTCCATTTCCGCTTCAATGGGATCGTCATAAATCCCTTCAAACATTCCATTACAAGCTGAGAGCGACATAGCCGCTCCCAGTATCATTATATTTTTGAAAATAGCGTTACTGCTTCTTCTCATTTTTTCTATTAGTTATTTATTGTGCACTAGTTTTTTTGACGTTTCCGGTGAATACTGCGGTGATTGCCATAGGCATGGCTCCTGGTTTGAAGGCTACCGTAATATTAGCTTTACCATTTGCTGTAACTGTACCTTCCAGACTTTCACCTGTAATTGGAGTAGTACCGCTTGCGGATTCGGCTGCAGATTCAAATGCGCCTAAACTGAGTGTGTAGCCGTCATCTGCTTTTTCAACGTTTACTCCGCTAATCGTGAAGTCTCCCAAATTCATATTACCGCCTCCGGTCAAATTGCCAAAACCGTTTAGGGTGATATCTACTGTCGTTTCGGATGCACGTTTAATGACTGCTTTACAATCTTCGGTAGAACCATATGAACTTCCCATAACGCTGATAGCAAGATTAGTATTATACTTATAAGTAGCGGCTACGTAATAAGCAATCGGAGTTTCTGCCTGAATGAAATTGATATCGATGCCACCCATTGGCACAGGAACATTGGCTTTCAGGGTTAGTACTTTAGCATCGCTGACACTACCTTCCAGTGTATATTCGTAGTTGGCAGGTTCACTTCCTTCCATAGCTAGGGCAACTTCACCTTCGCCTTTAAATGATTTGGAAGAAACTGTCAGGTTATTCAGGATAAAATCTCCGGATCCTGATTTATAAACCAGATTGACGGTACCATCTGTATTGGCGGTAATTGTTGCGCTGGCATCGTCGCCCATCAGATAATCAGAGAACATTCTGCTTTCGCCAATAGAATAACCTTTGTAAGTGCCGGCAATGGCTTTTGCTTGCTCTGTATTGTCGGTATCGTCGTTATCGTCACTGCAAGATACAAAAGTGAATGAGAATGATAGTGCCATTAGAGCAACCATCCATAAGTTTAATATTTTCATACTTAATTTTGATAGATAATGATTAATTTATTTTTCGTTTGCAAAGTTAGGGGGATATATAAGCAGGGACAATACCTAAAAGAAATGAAAAAAAATGGGCGTTTAATCATATATAGGTATTGAATAGGGAAGGATAAGTCCTTATTTTTGCAGTCATTTACTAATTAAATATTAAAAATACGAAATTGAGAAGAGAATGAAAGGTGGCTACAATAGAAAAGTGTATTGACAGGGATTACTTATTTCCTGATTGTATTGTTTACTATGTCTTTAGAGCATGCATTGATGATTTTTATGGAGCACGTGCCTCTATCGTAACTTTCATGGAACTGAATCTCATCATGTGGACCAGCTATTTGGTTTTATTGTTTTGTTATGATGAAAACTTTATTGGTGAGCACAGCCCTGTCACCGCTCTTGTTGCATTCTTGATGTTTGAGAAAAGAGTGAACTAATTTCTTAGATAACTGTTTCCTAAATATATGATATAAACCTATTTAGAATATGGAACCTCATCATCACGAACATAATCATCGGGTAACGTCTCTTAATAAAGCCTTTATAATAGGTATCGTTCTGAATATCTCTTTCGTTATAGTCGAGTTCGGAGTTGGTTTTTATTACGATTCTCTGGGATTGCTCTCTGATGCCGGACATAATTTGGGAGATGTGGCAAGCCTGATTCTTGCTATGTTGGCTTTCCGGTTGGAGAAAGTACACCCGAATAGTCGTTATACCTACGGATATAAGAAAAGTACCATCCTCGTTTCTTTACTAAATGCAGTCATATTATTGGTTGCTGTCGGGATAATTATCGCTGAAAGCATAGACAAGCTGTTTCATCCGGTATCAGTTGACGGTTCCGCCATTGCCTGGACTGCCGGAGTAGGAGTGGTGATCAACGCACTTACTGCCTGGCTTTTTATGAAGGATAAGGATAAAGACCTGAATGTAAAAGGAGCCTACCTGCATATGGCAGCTGACGCACTGGTCTCTGTCGGAGTAGTTGCTTCCGGTATTATTATCATGTATACGGGATGGAGCATCATCGATCCGATTATCGGACTGGGCATCGCTGTGATTATTATTGTTTCTACCTGGGGATTACTTCATGACAGTCTTCGATTATCGCTGGATGGTGTTCCGGTGGGAATCGATACTCAGCAGATTCAGCAACTGATAGTGGAACAGCCGGGGGTAGAAAGCTGTCATCATCTGCATATTTGGGCCATCAGTACTACGGAAACGGCTTTGACTGCACACGTTGTAGTGGATGATATAGCAAAAATGGAGGAAATAAAACATCGTATAAAGGAGGCGCTTGAAGCAGCAGGTATCCATCATGCTACATTAGAGATAGAGGGCGAGGAAGTGACTTGTAGCACAGAATGTTGTGAGGATTGAAATAAATCCGTACCTTTGCGCCCTTAAACTAACTAACCTTTAAAAAACATGTTTACTGACTTATTGCATTCCTCTTATTTCTCGCTCTTTCTGATAGTAGCGTTGGGATTTATGTTAGGAAGAATTAAGATTAAGGGGCTATCGCTTGATGTGTCAGCGGTGATCTTTATTGCTCTTCTTTTTGGACACTTTGGTGTTATTATTCCTAAAGAATTAGGAAACTTCGGTTTGGTACTTTTTATTTTTACCATCGGTATTCAGGCCGGTCCCGGATTCTTCGACTCTTTTCGTAGTAAAGGAAAGACGCTGATTCTCATTACTATGCTTATTATCTGTTCTGCCTGCCTCACGGCAGTAGGTTTGAAGTATGCGTTCGATATTGATACGCCGAGTGTAGTCGGATTGATTGCAGGAGCTTTGACCAGTACTCCGGGATTGGCGGTAGCAATTGATAGTACCCACTCTCCGTTAGCATCCATTGCTTACGGTATCGCTTATCCGTTTGGTGTAATCGGAGTGATTTTGTTTGTGAAGCTGCTTCCCAAAATCATGCGTGTAAATCTGGATCAGGAAGCCCGTCGCCTTGAAATAGAGCGTCGTGGACAATTTCCGGAGCTGGGCACTTGTATCTACCGTGTCACTAATGCAAGCGTATTCAACCGTAGCTTGATGCAGATCAATGCACGGGCAATGACAGGTGCTGTTATTTCCCGTCTGAAACATAAAGATGAAATATCCATCCCCACCGCGCATACAGTATTGCACGAAGGAGACTATATTCAGGCAGTAGGCAGTGAGGAATCACTGAATCAGCTGTCTGTATTAATTGGCGAACGTGAAGAAGGCGAACTTCCTTTGGATAAAACACAGGAAATCGAGTCCTTACTATTGACCAAGAAAGATATGATTAATAAGCAACTGGGTGATCTGAATTTACAGAAAAACTTCGGTTGTACGGTGACCCGTGTTCGTCGAAGCGGTATTGACTTATCTCCGTCACCGGATTTGGCTTTGAAGTTTGGTGATAAACTGATGGTGGTAGGAGAGAAGGAAGGCATCAAAGGAGTAGCCCGCCTACTGGGAAACAATGCGAAGAAACTTTCCGATACTGATTTCTTCCCCATCGCGATGGGTATTGTGCTGGGGGTTTTGTTTGGTAAGCTGAATATTTCTTTCTCCGATACACTGTCGTTTTCACCTGGATTGACCGGAGGAGTATTGATGGTGGCGTTGGTTTTGAGTGCCGTTGGTAAGACAGGGCCTATCATTTGGTCTATGTCCGGCCCCGCCAATCAACTGTTGCGGCAGTTAGGTCTGTTGCTTTTCCTTGCTGAAGTCGGAACCTCTGCCGGAAAGAACCTTGTGGCTACTTTTCAGGAAAGTGGCTTGCTGATGTTCGGAGTGGGTGCAGCTATCACAGTAGTACCGATGCTGGTTGCGGTAATTGTAGGACGCTTGGTATTCAAGATCAACATACTTGATCTACTGGGAACCATTACGGGAGGTATGACCAGTACTCCGGGACTGGCTGCTGCCGATTCGATGGTAGACAGTAATATTCCAAGCGTGGCATACGCGACCGTTTATCCGATTGCTATGGTATTCCTTATTTTATTTATACAGGTGATATCTTCAGCTGTGTATTAATGAAAATCAGTATATATAGGTATTGATTGTTAAAATAATAGTTTGTATCTTTACCGCCTCAAAATTTAAGATGAGGTGAAACGATTGTCATTGAATATCATGCGCTGTTTCTTGCCGGTACTGTTTGTATCGTATTTGGTAAGTATCACATTCTTTGCTCACATACATGTGGTCAATGGCGTGACAATCGTCCATTCGCATCCTTTCAAGAAAGGGGCGGCACATAAGCACTCAACAGTCGAACTGTTATTAGTTCATTTCCTGTCACATCTGACAACGGACGGTGCGGCTGTTGTGTTTGCTCTCTCTCTTTTTATTCCATTCCTCTTGTGGCGGTTGCATGGTATTACGCAGCATACGCACTACTATTCTCCCTATCATGGGGTGGTGGCACTCAGAGCCCCTCCTGCTATTCGTTTTTCCGTCATTTGAACCGATGGTATCCTGCTTTATGGTAAAGCGGGAAGTCCTCATCTGTTTGTTCACATCATCACTTAACGAAAACGAATAACAAACGAAAAATGAAGAAATACATCTTTTCGCTTGTCTGCTTGTGCTGTGCATTGTTGCCTGCCCTCGAAGGACAAGCTGCTCTCCATGAGCATCCCGAATATCCGGATTTACGTAAATCGGATGCAAACATCGTAGGTCATATCCTTGATAAAAACACCAAAGAACATCTGCCTTATATTACTGTGGCATTGAAAGGTACAACGATCGGTACTGTGACCGATGCTACCGGACACTACTTTTTGAAGAACCTCCCCGAAGGTAACTTCGTGCTTGAAGTCAGCTCAGTAGGTTATAAAACCGTAAGACGCAATGTAACACTGAAGAAAGGCCGTACGCTGGAAGAAGATTTTGAAATAGAAGAAGATGCGGTTGCCTTGGACGGCGTAGTCGTTTCCGCCAATCGTAACGAGACTACCCGTCGTTTAGCGCCTACTTTGGTGAATGTAGTCGATATGAAAATGTTTGAAACGACCAACTCCACTACTCTGGCACAGGGATTGAGCTTTCAGCCGGGAGTACGCGTAGAATCCAACTGTCAGAATTGTGGTTTCCAGCAAGTACGTATTAACGGTTTGGATGGTCCTTATACACAAATCTTGCTTGATTCCCGTCCGATTTTCAGTGCACTTTCGGGTGTATATGGCATTGAGCAGATTCCTGCCAGCATGATAGAGCGTGTGGAAGTAATGCGTGGAGGCGGTTCAGCTTTGTTCGGGTCGTCTGCCATTGCCGGTACAATCAATATTATTACTAAAGAGCCGATTCGCAATTCAGGAATGTTGTCCCATACCATCACCGGTATTGGAGATGGAGACGCTTTCGATAATAATACTGCTTTGAATGCCTCTCTTGTAACGGACGATCAGCGTGCCGGTTTATATATCTTTGGTCAGAACCGCCACCGTTCGGCATACGACCATGATGGAGACGGATATTCTGAAATACCGAAAATACATGGCCAGACAATCGGTTTCCGTTCCTTCCTGAAAACGACTACTTATTCAAAACTGACTTTCGAATATCATCATATGGAAGAATTCCGCAGGGGAGGAGACTTACTGAACCGTCCGCCTCATGAAGCGAATGTGGCCGAACAGACAGAACATTCCATCAATGGCGGTGGATTGAAATATGACTATTTCTCACCAAACGAGAAGCACCGTTTTAATGTGTTTGCATCCGCACAACACATCAATCGTGACAGCTATTATGGTGGCGGGCAGGATCTGAATGCTTACGGAAACACTACCGACCTGAACTGGATGGCAGGATCACAATATGTCTACAGCTTCGGAAAATGTATTTTTATGCCTTCGGACCTGACTGCCGGAATCGAATTCAACCAGGATAAACTGGAAGACAATATGTGGGGATATCACCGCACGGTAGATCAAAAAGTAAATATCGGTAGCGCTTTCCTGCAAAATGAATGGAAGAACGATCATTGGGGATTCTTGCTTGGCGGTCGTCTGGATAAGCATAACCTGATTGATCATATTATATTCAGCCCGCGTGCTAACCTGCGTTTCAATCCTACCCAAAATATTAACCTGCGTTTGAGCTATTCTTCCGGTTTCCGTGCACCGCAGGCTTTTGATGAAGATTTACATGTGGAGAACGTAGGTGGAAATGTGGCAATGGTTGAGCTTGCAAAGGACCTGAAAGAGGAAAGATCACAGAGCTTAAGTGCTTCAGCAGATATTTACCACCGTTTCGGTGCATTCCAGATTAACTTTTTGGTGGAAGGATTCTATACTAAATTGTCGGATGTCTTTGCATTGACTGATGGCGAAGTAAAAGACGGAATTCTGACACGTACACGCTATAATGCTCCCGGAGCTCGTGTGATGGGACTGACACTGGAAGGAAAGATGGCTTATCTGAATAAATTCCAGATCCAGGCAGGGGTTACTTTGCAGCAGAGCCATTACAGTGAACCGCA
>ENA-OOWO01001484-OOWO01001484.1-human-gut-metagenome-genome-assembly--contig:-NODE-1484-length-14997-cov-4.396801_pt1 | contig 14997 bp, 9 predicted proteins | sample MGYA00241579_ERZ501327 | MGnify/ENA primary metagenome ERZ501327 (study PRJEB25962, sample SAMEA2042836) | human gut metagenome | biome: human gut; feature: human-associated habitat; material: faeces...
CATTGTAAACGATTAATTTAAATCATGTCTAAGATATTTTCTTTGGACAGCAGTGAAATCTTGGTATAAAACCTGTAGTTGATGAAAATACCAAAGAGATTAAGCTGCCACCTCTTGACAATCATACAATGGGTACTTTGTTTGAGGATTTGTTGCGTAAGTTTAATGAAGATTATAGTGTAACAGAAGCTGGAGAACACTATACACCACGTGATTATGTGAAGTTGCTTGCAGACTTGGCTTTTATACCAGTTGCCGACCGTATGAGAAACGGGGGATATGAGATTTATGATGGTGCTTGTGGTACAGGGGGTATCTTGTCTGTTGCTCAGGATAGACTGGAAGATATAGCCGGAGAGCGTGGTATGAGATTGAAAACTTATTTGTTTGGACAGGAATTACAGCCTGAGACTTTTGCAACTTGTAAGGCTGATTTGATGTTGTCCGGACATAGTCAGGATTTCACTTATCGTCAGGGAGGTGTGATGCGTTATCGTTTTGTGAATGGAAGTACTATATCAGATGATGGGCATCCGGGTAAGAACTTTGACTTCTGTATTTCTAATCCTCCGTTTGGTACACCGTGGAAAAAAGATTTTGAGGTATGGGGTTCTCCTAAGAAGAAAGAGGATGTTCCTGATACACGTTTCTCTAGTGCTATGGATGGCAAACAGATGACATTTGTTCCTAATATCGGTGACCCTCAGATGCTTTTCCTTGCCAATAATGTAAGTCGTATGAAAGAGGATACAGAACTTGGTACTCGTATTGTGGAGATACATAATGGATCTTCTTTATTTACAGGTAATGCAGGAGGTGGCGAAAGCAATTTGCGCAGATATATTATCGAAAATGATATGTTGGAAGCTATCGTAGCGATGCCGGAGAATATGTTTTATAATACTGGGATTGGAACTTTCGTCTGGATTGTAACCAATCGGAAGGAAGAACGCCGCCGTGGAAAAGTTCAGTTGATTGATGCAACTTCTATAAAGACTCCACTCCGTAAAAATTTAGGTAATAAGAATTGTGAGGCTTCTGATAATGACCGTGCAGCTATTGTAAAGTTGCTGACAGATTTTGTTGAAAATGACAAGTCCAAGATTTTTGATAATCGTGAATTTGGTTTTTGGCAGATAACCGTTGAGCGTCCTTTGCGCCAAAGTATATCATTAAGTATAGATGCTTTGCAAAAAACAGTGAATAGTTTTGTTCGCAAAGATGTATCATTATCTGACGAGTGTATTATGCAGTTAATGCAGCTTGACATAGACATTCCTCTACAGAAGGCAATTCCTGAAGTACCTGAGGATGAATCTATATTTGATTCTAAGTTTGCTAGATTCAGGAAAATGAAACTGGCAAAGACCACAGGACAGATAATGGCGGATATGGTTCTCAGCTGTGCACTTACTGTTTTATGTGATATGCTCGGAGAAAAAACAGAATGGCTGGATGTCCAGGAGTTTGAAGAAAGGTTCAATTCTGATACAAGGGTAAAGCAGCTTAAATTTACTTGGAGTAAGATTGAAGATGTTTTTCTGTATATCAGTAAAAAGGTAAATCCTGATGCCGAACCAGTTGTGAAGGATGGTAAGTTGGTTCCGGATCCGGCTTTGCGTGACACAGAACAGGTCCCACTTCTTTATCAAGGAGGGATAGAAGAGTTCATGCGTAATGAGGTGTTGCCTTATGCTCCGGATGCTTTCGTTGATGATGACGCTACGGTTATCGGATATGAACTTTCTTTCACAAAGTATTTTTATAAACCTATAGAGCTGAGAACTTTAAAAGATATACGTGAAGAAATCTGTGAGATAGAGAGTCGCACTGATGGTTTGTTAAACGAAATCTTGGGAGAGTGATATGAGAAGGTATGATAGTTATAAGGATAGTGGTATTGCTTGGATAGGTGAGATTCCTGAGCATTGGGATATTCATAAGGTAAAAGAACATTTTACAGAGCGTAAGGAAAAAGTTTCAGATAAAGATTTTCCTCCATTATCTGTTTCTAAAATGGGAGTAGTTCCCCAATTAGATGATGCTTGTAAAACAGATAATGGTGATAATCGCAAACTAGTGTGCAAAGGTGACTATGTTGTAAATTCTCGTTCTGATAGAAAAGGTTCTTGTGGTGTATCTTCCTTAACAGGCTCTGTTTCTTTAATAAATATTGTCTTATGTCCACGTAATATAAATTCTTTATATATACATTATATGTTTAGAAGTAATGGTTATATAGAAGAATTTTATCGTAATGGAAGAGGCATTGTTGCAGATTTATGGACTACAAGATATACTGAAATGAGAAATATTTATATTCCTGTACCTCCGTTGGACGAGCAACAGCAGATAGTTGAATATATTCAACAAAAAACAGCCCAAATAGATAAGTATATATCAGATGTAAAAAGACAGATTGATAGTCTTAAAGAGTATCGTCAGAGACTTATTTGTGATGCTGTGACAGGGAGAATCAATGTACAACCTAAACTTTAAAATGATTTATTATGACTGCAGATACTTCAGAAAAAGGATTGGAAAATATTATAGAAGCTTTTCTTATTGATAAGAAAGGTGAGAGAGATGAATATTTGAGATGGATTCGTAGAGAAAGCAAAGACTTTAATAAAGAATTTTGCTTGGACGAAGGTATGCTACGTACTTTTCTTGAAAGTACACAGCAAGAAAAGGTAAATCGTGTACGCATTTTTGAAACATCGCTTAATATGCGCAAGTTTTATGAGCGTGTACGTAGTCAGATTTCACAACGTGGTGTGGTCGATGTCTTGCGCCGTGGTGTAGAACATAACGCTACAATATTTGACTTTTATTATCCTCTGCCGGCTAAAGCAAACTTGGCTGCGCAGGAGGCATATCGGCAAAATCGCTGGTCTGTAGTGCGTCAGTTGCATTATTCACAGACCCAGACACGTGATTCCATAGATATAGTCCTTATGCTTAATGGATTACCTATAATTACAATGGAGTTGAAAAATGAGCTTTCCTGCCAGAATTGTGATGATGCCATTAAGCAATATAGAAGAGACCGAAATCCCAAAGAGCTTCTGTTTATGCCTAAACGTTGTGCGGTACATTTTGCTGTTGATGATGCAGAAGTACAGATGTGTACAAAGCTTAGTGGAGAAAGTTCTTGGTTCTTACCTTTTAATAAAGGGGTTGATGATGGTGCTGGTAATCCGGTTAATGATAACGGATTAAAGACTGCTTACCTTTGGGAAGAAATCTTACAAAAGCCAAGTTTGAGCGAGATTCTTGAAAATTTTGCTCAGGTTATCAAGAAAAAAGATGAAGACACTGGTAAAACAGTAGAAAGCACAATCTGGCCGCGTTATCATCAGCTGGAGGTTGTACGTGCTCTGATAGCTGATACAAGACAAAAAGAAAGTGGTCAGAGATACTTGATACAACATTCTGCCGGTAGTGGAAAATCTAACTCTATTACATGGCTGGCTTTTCAGTTGGTAAACCTGAAGAAAGAGGATGAGATTACACCACGGTTTGAGAGTGTAATTGTCATTACGGATAAAGTAAACTTGGATAAGCAGATACGTGATAACATACGTGCTTTCTGCAATAATAAAAGTATTGTAGAATGGGCAGATGATAGTGATGCCTTGAAGAAAGCATTGGCTGCTGGCAAGAAGATTATTGTATCTACTATATGTAAGTTTCCTTTTATTTTGCAAACACTTGGTAAAGAACTAGCATCAAGAAAGTTTTGTGTAATTATAGATGAAGCTCATAGCAGTCAGAGTGGATCTATGCAGAGTGCTTTGAACCGAGTATTGTCCGGATACGGACATAAAGACGTGCAGGTAGAAGACACAGAAGATGGCTTGAATGAACTGCTATCTTATGTTGTATCAGGTCGCATGATGGCTAAAAATACGAACTTTTATGCCTTTACAGCTACCCCGAAGCCTAAAACTCTTCAAATGTTCGGTATCCCATATAAAAAGGAGAATGGGGAAATTGGTCATAAACCATTCCATTTGTACTCCATGCGCCAAGCAATAGAAGAAGGTTTTATACGTGATGTTCTAGAAAACTACATAACGTATGATAGTTTCTATAAGATTCTGAAAGCTACGGAACAAAATCCGGAATTCGACAAAGACCAGGCAAACAAGAAGTTGCGTGTATGGGTGGAAAGTCAGCCTGAAACAGTAGAGAAGAAAGCACGTATTATGGTAGAGCACTTTCACGAAAATGTGTGCCATAAGATGGGAGGTGAAGCCAGAGCAATGGTGGTATGTAATGGTATATCACGTGCCATTGACTATTATTTCGCAATTAAGGCTCAACTTGAATCACGTAAAAGTCCTTATAAAGCTATTATTGCTTTTAGTGGTACTAAAGAATATAATGGTAAGCAGTTGGATGAAGCAGGACTAAATGGTTTTCCTTCATCAAAGATTGAGAAGGTTTTCCGAACAGGAGCTTATCGCTTTCTGATAGTTGCTGATAAATTTCAGACGGGATATGATGAACCGCTATTACATACAATGTATGTGGATAAACCTCTGAAGGACGTGAAGACGGTACAGACTCTCAGTCGTTTGAATCGTTGTCATCCTCTTAAAGCAGAAACAAATGTGTTGGACTTTGTAAACAAGGCAGAGGATATTCAAGAGGATTTTCAGCGTTATTATAAGATGACCATTTTATCCCGTGAAACCGATGTAAATAAGGTCAGTGACAAGTTGGCTATTTGTGACGAGTCTATGATCTATACAGAAGAAGAGGTGGATGAATTTAACCGGAAATATTGGTCTGGCGCTGAAAGACAAGAGCTGGATCCTATTTTGGATGCTTGTGTTGAACGTTTTAAAAAAATGTCCGAAGAGGATGGAAACGAAGATAGACAGATTGAAGTTAAAAGTGCAATGAAGCACTTTGTACGTTTATATGAGTTTCTTTCAGCCTTAATGAACTTCAGCCGAATAGACTGGGAAAAGAAGAATACATTTTTTCATTTCCTGTTGAAGAAGCTACCTGTACTTAAACGTGAAGATTGGACTCAGGGATTACTGGAACTTGTAGATTTTGATAAGTATCGTGTAGTCAAGCGTGTAGATGAAAGCATAAAGTTAGAAAACAAAAACTCAGAAGTAGAACCGATACCTGTAGGTCAAACTACAGGAGGAACCACAGATCCTAACATGGCAACGCTGGAACAGATTGTAGATGATTTTAATCAGGTATTTGGTGATATAGATTGGGGTGATCCTGATACGGTAAGAAGTCAGATTCGTCAGGTGGTTTCCAAGTTGCAGGAAAGTGATGAAGTAAGAGATTCTGTATTGAATAATGATGAAGATATGCAGATGCAGGTCATTCATGATAATATTAGTACAGAACTGGGTATTATCACTGCAAACAGTAGTGAAATGCAACGCCGTTATCTTTCTCAGCCGAATATTCAGTCACAGTTGGATACACTGATACTTATGCGTCTTCAGGAACTTATTAATCCGGCATTTAATGAACAGTTGCTTACAGAAAAGTTACTGGAAGAGTTCGCTGCTGATTTTAAGGAACTTTGTGGTGTAAAATATAGACAACTTGAAGAAGTGATTCAGTGGATGTTCAAGGTATTTGATACAGAAACAGTACGCTCTTTAGACGGAATAAAGGATATAAAACGCACTTTAAACCTGGCTTACAGAACAAGTGGACGAGATGAGGACTTACGGGACTGGCTAAAACTGTTGAGTATTAAGTTAGAGGCATTTATGAAGAAAATTTATTTTATGGTTAACGGTAAAGAGTTGACTAAGGATGATGGTAGCTTCGTACAGTTCTTGGATACAGCTAAAGCTGTAAGATTGAATCATCTGTATTATACAGAAGATGAAATATTGTTCAATATGAAGTCTTATTATAATTTCCTTCATTCTCTCCGTAATGTTGACGCTCATAATGCACCTATCATAGAAGACAGCAATGTTCGTCCAGGTATTCATATGGTTACTGCTATGTATCTGTATGTTACAATGATTAATATTACAGATATGGAAAGTGGTGAGAGTAATAATTAAAAGTATGAAGAAAAGAGTAAAAGATGATTATAAAAAATATGCAAGGATCTTTCCAGCAGTTTTATCTATGACTACTCCTTGTTTATCAACAATTTACTTTATATTTAATCTTTCGTGGGTTAATAATTTTCTCACTATAGAATTTAGTAAAGTATGGGGTACACTATTGGTATTCTTCCCATGTAGCTTGCTTTATGGAGCGATTGGATATGCAGCCAGCGAATTGTTTCGTAGTTTATCTAAGATAATATTTCAATATAAACTATTTGAGGAATATGAGACAAAGATGCCTACAACAGACTTCTTAATATTTAAAAAATCTCCATTCTCTACGATATACATAAATAACATTATGAATAAGATAAATGAAGATTTTAAAATAGTGCTGAGTGATAAGAATGCACAAGATGAAGATGAACTTAAAGCTCGTAAAGAAATAGCTAATGTTGTACAAATGATAAGGAATATAACACGTGACGATAATATATTGTTACAATATAATATTCAGTTTGGTTTTATGAGAAATTTGATGGGAGGAATGATTATTGCTTTTATCATATCCTTTATATTATTTTTTATATCCTTATTTTATGGTGAACCGTGGATTGTACATCTAATTCTATGCTTTGTAGATGTTTTAATTATTATAGTCTCATTTATTATTTTTAAATATAGAGCGAGAGCTTATGCACGACAACTTTATTCAACTTATTTAACGATTAACAGATAATTATTATGGCAAGAGTTGCATCAATGAAAATTTGGAATGTGGAGCTTGGACTTGCAGTTCATGTAAAAGCTCCTAATGGTAGATATATTGTTATAGACTTAGGTTCAACTAAAAATGTATCTCCTTTACAAACCCTGAGAGGAAAAGATGTTGGTTATATGGTTATAACACATCCTCATTTGGACCATTTTAGTGATATTGACAATATAGCATATGCTAAACCGGATGTATTATGGCGAAGTCATAGCTATTCAAGAGATGAACTTCTAACAGGTATAAGAGAATCTGATAGAAATAAAATTACAAAATATTGTGATTTTGTTGAATCTTATAATGGTGGACTTTCTATTGGAAAAGATCCATCTACGGGTACACCTTTTGGAGGATTGACAGCAGATGTTTTTTGTACAAACACTTGTGACAAGAAGAATAAGAACAATTTTAGCGCTATTGTAGTATTAAAACTAGGAAATGCAAAAATTGTCGTTTGTGGTGATAATGAAAAGGATTCCTTTGAACGATTAATGCTGAGACAAGATTTTAAAGATGCTGTTAAAAATGCCTGGATATTAGTTGCTGCTCATCATGGTCGTGAATCCGGCTATTATGAAGCTTTTGTTGAATTGGTTAATCCATATCTTACTGTTATTTCAGATACTAGCAATGTGGAAACGAGTGTATCTTCAAAGTATTCAGCGAAAAGCAGAAAATACAGTGTATATAACTCCAATACTCGATTATATGAAGAGAGACATTGTTTAACAACTAGAAAAGATGGTGATATAGAAATTGAATTTGGAGAAACTGATGATAATAACTATAGTGGATATCTTTATGTTCAAAAAAATAGATAAATATATTCTAAAGGCCTCTATTCTTATCATCAGTGAATAGAGGCCTTTTATAGTGATAGATAGTGCCTTATAGTCTAAATTATAACACGATATTCATGCTACTTTTTTATGTTTTTTATATATTCACGTAGGCATACTCCTTGATTTGCATTAAGGAATGGCATTATTAAACCCTCTAAAATTTCGTCCTTAAATACATTACAATGATTAAGCATACTAACTTCTTTATTTGTAATAAAATTAGCTAGAGAACTTTGTTCTTTAATACCTGTATATCCAATCCTCCCAAATATTCCATCTTTTTCTCGCATTATATACTTTCTAATCCAATTATATTTGGGCATTGATTTAACAGCTTTATCATTAATACTAGAAATATTCAAGATACGCCCTATTTTTTGTGGGAAAAATTGTATCCAATTATAATTTTCATTAACTATACTTCCTGTTAAAACAATGCTATCTATTGGGGTTGACAAGGAATTCGTATATAAATGATTAAGAAGATATTTCGCAACAATATATGTCCCAAAAGAATGAGCAACAATAGAAGCACTATTTACTTCATATTTTTTACTTACTTCATAATAATAATCACTAAACTGCTCAACCACCTTTTTTCTTATTGAAGGGCAAATAAGTAACAAGACAGGTGCTTTATATATAAATGGGGCAAAAATCCAACCTTGACTGCAAGCTAAAGGAGAAAACTTTGAATTCCAAAAGGCTTTTGTATTAACTCCATGTATTGTAAACAATACCCCTCTGGCCTTACGTCGTTCAATTACTGAACGTTTAGTATATGCTTTTTTTATTATTTCAGCTTCCTCCTCACTTGGATAATAACGTATTTCCCATTCTTTAATTCTGCTATCTAAAAGTACTTCTACAATAGGTTTTCCTGATATCCCACTTTTATAAGTTTGAAATAAATCTATATATGAATCTATGATTTTGGGGTTATCCTCTGATGCATACAAAATATCAAATTCAATGTTACCAATAACAGATGTGTCAATAAAATTTGGTATATCTCCTTCTTTATTAAATACAATTACACAATCAAAATCGTTTGGACGTGCTTCTAACGTAATAAATGATCCTCCCACAAATATTCTTCTTGCACCTTTGGCTTTCGCATAATCAAAAATATTTACAATTGCATCTTCATAGTCTTCCCTTTTGTTCCCATTACAAAATATATCAATAAATTCCTTACCAGAACAAGTATGTATTCTATTTTCTAGTAACTTCCCATTTTCATCAAATAATATATTTCCCATTATGTCATCAATAATATGTTTTTTAAAATCAAAATGTTTATATAGCTTTAATAAATATAAATTTAGTGCAAAGATAGGCAAAATCAAGGATTTACAGATTGCAATTATAATTTTTGTATTCAACTATTCTTGTTCTTAAATATATAATAGTAATTTGGCTAAAATCCCTTTTTTATAACGACTTTAATTATTAATAAATTAGTTTTGTTATTATATATTCAAAATTAGAATAGAACTACATAGTAATATCATTCCAATAGAACTATATTAAAATAGTCTTTAAATATATTTACCTGCTAAATTCTATTCCCTCCGTCTTAAAGACTAATTACTATTTTTTGATCAAATAACGACATTGTTTGTATGCCAATTTTATATCCTATTTTTGATTCAAAAAGAAATTGTTTTTTATACTTATTTCGTATCTATTATCTTTGTATTCACATTATATAATTAAACACATAATCACTTTGTCATCCCTAATATGAACCATTTTAATTTTCAATTCCAAAAACGTTATGTTGGCTTATGGAATCTTCCTGGTAATACCAACTGTAAATTTTCCGGAACTTTATTTATTGAGTCTGAAACAATCTTTATAGATTTATTTTTTCAAGATGCATCTGTGAGATTACCAGAATATTTAGAAAGTCTTCATGGCTCTACTTTTTCTGTTAATGAAGATAGTAAGGACGAATATTTGGAACATATTATACTTAAAGGACTCAAATCTCCTTATATAAAGAATTTTGGGAACGGATTAAAACACTTAAAGTATGAAGTTAAAGAGTTAATTATACATGATAATACTAGCGATTTTGACAATATAAGACAGGCCTCTTTAAGACTTCCTATACTTGATAAGTGGGCTAACTCAATTTTATGTGATGCATATAAAGATTTGAAAAATGATAAAGTCCCAGATCACATAGAATTAATATGTTTTGAATCCCCTTGTACATATATTCTATATTCATCGGAAGATGTTAGTATTAGTCTATATTTTAGTTATAGTTGTTCATATGGCAATAAAGATAAACATATTATTCAAAAGACATTCCTAAACTTTAATTTTAAAAAATGCCAGTCATTTTATAATGCTCAAAACATTATTACAGAATACATGTACCTTCTATTTTTATTAATTAATATAGAGTTTACACCACAACATATTAGATTTTTCACCAATGATGGTAGTTATGTATATAAGATAAATAAAAAAGTATCATTTAAGTTTATCAATGAATATTCTGATTTATGTTCATACACTGAATTGAAAGATTTTACTCAATCAGAGATTCATTCAATTTTTGATAAATGGACTTCTTTTTATAAAGAACAAAGTGATGCAATCAATACCTATTATGAGACATTAAGCAATCAATATTTACCTCCATCGTCTCAAATAAGAAATTATATATCATTTATTGACTCTGTAACTAAATCAATGAAAGGTAAAAATACAATCATCCATAAAGAATCACGACGGTATAAATGGTCACAAACTATTCTTGAGAAAACCGTCTCTTGTTTGAGTAAATCAGAACAGAAGGAACTTGAACAAGCTCTTTTGTTCTCTAAAGGAACTCAATTAAAACCCAGATTTGAAAAACTGATAGAGGAAGTAAAAGACTTGCTACCCAATAGTGTTAATAATGATTTCATTGAAAAAATTATTAATACAAGAAATGTAATAACTCATCCTAATACGAATGAAGATTATATTCTTAATAATAATGAATATGAGGATGCTATATATAAATTAACCCAAATAATTCGTTCATTTCTTCTTCGGAGAATAGGGGTAAAGAATTCAGAAATAAAGAAGATTATAGCTTTTTAATTATGATTTTATCCCTAAATCTATTTATGAAAAGATCTATACAATTATCCCTTCCATCAAAGATAAATCCCAATCCTGCTTGCCAGCCGCATTTATTCCTTTTTTCAGGAGAATTTTCTTTATGGCTATTGCCATGAAAATTCACCTGAAAAAGAATGCGGCGGCAAACGGATTAGAATTAAAGGAAAGATTACAGGGATTAACTGCGACCGACGTGACGCATAGCCGTAAACCAAAGGCGGCTATCCTTATATTCCATATATGACCTCACAAATACTGTGAAAACTCACCTTCCCAAATAACAAAACATAGCCTGCCTATCAACTCCCAAAATAATACAGGGATTTCAGCTCCCTCCGATCAGCATAGTCAGGTGGCTTAGCTATTTTTTTACTCCTACATCCAATTCTTTTTTCCTTTTTTCTTTTTTTCCTCTGTTCCCGTTCTTTCCTGTCCTTCGTGTGACATTTGATGACACCTGATGACATTTAATGTCATCTATCTGAAAATCAATTGTTTACTCAATTTATCATCTTACATTTGGACTGTGAAACAAATCAAGTAGTCACTCAAAACAAAAGATTATGGCACAAGAAAACAGTCCTGACAAGGAAAAAAGGCAAGGCCGGACAAAGAAACCGGAAAAGCCTTATGTGGAACAAATTGACGAGCTTTTGCTGGTACATAACAAGAACGACCCCAAGGAGGGTTTGGGAGTGGTCAGCAAGGCAGACGAGAAAGGCAATTATCAGACGGTTAAACCGGAAGAGAAGAATGAGAACTCATTCCTGAAATTCGACAAGAATTCAAGTATTCTCGAAAACTTCATCAAGAATTTCTGGAGCCAGCTGAAAGAGCCTACGCATTTCAGGCTTATCCGCATGACCTTCAACGATTACAAGCAGAACAAACAGGCTCTCAAGAACCTGGCCGAAGGCAAGAAGACAGACGCGGTAAAGGAGTTTCTGAAACGCTATGAAATCGTACCGAAGGCAAACAATCAGAAAAACAGTCAAACAAAAGAGGAGGAAACAACAATGGCAAAGAAGCAGGAACAGACAACGCAGGCTCAGCCTGAACAGGTATCACAGGTGGAAGCTGCCGCACAGGGGCGCGAACAGCAGGAACCGCAACGCCAGCAGACACCCACGTACCGCTACAACGAGAACATGATTAATTGGGAGGAACTGGGTAAGTTCGGCATATCCAAGGAAATGCTGGAGCAGTCCGGACAGCTTGACGGCATGCTGAAAGGATACAAGACCAACAGGACAATGCCGCTGACACTCAACATTCCTGGGGTACTGACTGCCAAGCTGGACGCACGCCTTTCATTCATATCCAACGGCGGGCAGGTCATGCTGGGCATCCACGGTATCAGAAAAGAACCGGAACTGGACCGTCCTTATTTCGGACATATCTTCACGGAAGAGGACAAGAAGAACTTGCGTGAAAGTGGAAACATGGGACGCGTGGCTGACCTTAACCTGCGTGGTAACACAACTGAGCCGTGTTTGATTTCCATCGACAAGAATACCAACGAACTGGTAGCCGTACGACAGGAGCATGTCTATATCCCGAATGAAATCAAAGGTGTGACTCTGACTCCGGACGAAATTCAGAAACTGAAAAACGGTGAACAGATATTCGTGGATGGCATGAAATCCAATCAAGGCAAGGAATTCAATGCCAATCTGCAATATAATGCGGAAAGAAGAGGCATCGAATTTATTTTCCCGAAAGACCAGGCCTTCAATCAGCAGACGCTCGGCGGTGTACCGCTTTCCCCCATGCAGCTCAAAGCGCTGAACGAAGGCCACACCATCCTTGTAGAGGATATGAAGCGAAAGAACGGCGAACTGTTTTCCTCCTTCGTTACCATGGATAAGGTAACAGGCGGGCTCCAATATACACGCCACAATCCGGAAACGGGAGAAATCTACATACCGAAGGAAATCTGTTCGGTACAACTCACACCGGAAGACAAGGAAGCGTTACGCAAAGGGCAGCCTATCTATCTGGAGAACATGATCAACCGTAAAGGTGAGGAATTCTCGTCATTCGTCAAGCTGGACCTGGCAAGTGGAAGACCACAGTATTCCAGAACTCCGGACGGTTTCAACGAACGACAGGCACCTACCATCCCGGCTGAGGTTTACGGACACCTGCTTTCGGCACAGGAAAGAGCAAATCTTCAGGACGGAAAGGCCATCCTTGTAACGGGTATGAAAGGTCCCAACGGCAAACCGTTTGATTCCTATCTGAAAGTAAACGCAAACACCGGACAGCTGCAATATTTCCAGGAAAATCCGGATGTGCGCCGCAATACCTCACAGCGTGCTTCACAGACTGACAATACCCAGCAGCAGGAACAGAAGAAGGGAGCAAAACAGGCTGTCTGACCTGAACGGGATTCAAATCATTCAAATCATCAATTACTAAAAAAGGAAAGAACATGAACAAGACCAATCATCATATCTACAAGGCTGAACAAATCGACTGGGAGAAACTGGAATCGGTAGGTATCAGCAGATCGCAAATTGAAAAGGACGGAAACATGGACCTGCTCCTTCAGGGAGAGGAAACCAATGTCATGTCCATTAAAATCAAGACTCCTGTATTTTCACTTACAATGGATGCCACACTCAGTCTGATTGAAGACGAGAATGGAAATCCGGTCATCAGCATAAACGGTATCAACCCTTCAGGTGAATAAATAAGAATCCATAATGTATCATCTCTCTTTCCATACGGACTTACCGTATGGAAAGATATAAAAAACAGAATTTATCATGATTGCCATATTAACAGACAAACCAAGTGTAGGAAAAGAAATCGGAAGAATCATCGGTGCAACCAGAGTAAGAAACGGATATGTGGAAGGAAACGGCTACATGGTTACGTGGACTTTCGGGAACATGCTGTCACTGGCCATGCCGAAGGACTACGGAACCCAGAAGCTGGAACGGAATGACTTTCCTTTCATCCCGTCCGAATTTGAGCTGATGGTACGTCATACACGCACCGAGAACGGATGGATACCGGACATTGATGCCGTGCTCCAGCTTAAAGTAATCGAGAGAGTGTTTCAGGCATGTGACACCATCATTGCGGCTACCGATGCCAGCCGTGACGGGGAAATGACATTCCGCTATGTCTATCAATACCTGAACTGTACACAGCCTTGCTTCCGTCTGTGGATTTCCTCTCTTACCGACGAGTCTGTGCGTAAAGGCATGGAAAACCTGAAGCCGGACAGTTGCTACAACAGCCTGTTCCTTGCTGCCGACAGCCGCAACAAGGCGGACTGGATTCTCGGAATCAACGCCAGCTATGCCATGTGCAAGGCGACGGGACTCGGCAACAATTCCCTCGGACGGGTGCAGACACCGGTACTGGCTGCCATCAGCAGACGCTACCGTGAAAGGGAAAACCATATTTCATCGGACAGCTGGCCCATCTACATCAGCCTGCAAAAGGACGGCATCCTCTTCAAGATGCGCCGCACACAGGATCTTCCCGACAAAGAATCCGCTACAATGTTTTTCCAGGACTGCAAACTGGCACATCAGGCACAGATCACAGGTATCAGTCACAGCGTTAAGGAAATACTTCCACCGGATCTGCTTGACCTGACACAACTTCAGAAGGAAGCGAACATCCGCTATGGTTATACCGCATCAGAGGTGTATGACATCGCACAGTCCCTTTATGAAAAGAAACTGATTTCCTACCCAAGGACTTCCAGCCGTTATCTGACGGAGGATGTGTTTGACTCGCTTTCACCAATCATGGCACGTCTGCTATCATGGGAGCTGTTCCCTGCCGCTAAAGGAACTGGAGGTATTGACATATCCAGTTTGTCCCGCCACGTAATAAGTGCAGAAAAAGCCAATGTACATCATGCCATCATCATTACAGGTATCCGTCCCGGAAATATGTCCGAAAAGGAAATGCAGGTTTACAGACTTGTAGCCGGAAGGATGCTCGAAGCATTCATGGCTCCATGCCGCATAGAAACGACAAATGTTGAAGCGGTCTGTGCCGCACAGCATTTCAAGGTCGAACAAACAAGAATCATTGAAGCCGGCTGGCATGATGTGTTCATGCATTCCGACATGATCCCGACATCGGGATATTCCGTCAAAGAACTCCCCGAAGTGGAGAAAGGTGATACCCTGAATGTATGCGGATGCAACATGGTACACAAAAAAGAGCTGCC
>ENA-OOWO01001494-OOWO01001494.1-human-gut-metagenome-genome-assembly--contig:-NODE-1494-length-14949-cov-2.499933_pt1 | contig 14949 bp, 17 predicted proteins | sample MGYA00241579_ERZ501327 | MGnify/ENA primary metagenome ERZ501327 (study PRJEB25962, sample SAMEA2042836) | human gut metagenome | biome: human gut; feature: human-associated habitat; material: faeces...
TATAAAATAACGCCTTTTCACGCTCGCCGCCTCCCAGCGTCAGGTTAAAGGACGCCGCACCGCCGATTCCAAACAGAAGCGCCAGCGCCACACAGGAGATCGTCAACGGAAACGCCACGTTCGTTGCTGCATTCCCCAGCTCTCCCACGCTTCTTCCGATAAAAAACTGATCGACGATATTATAAAGGGCGCCTACCAGCATCGCGATAATGCTTGGCACCGCAAACTGCCGCAAAAGCCCGCCGATCGGTTCCGTACCTAGTATATTTTTCTTCTGTACCTGTTCCATGAATCTTGATTCTCCTGTCTACGTTACTGCGAACAGTTACCAGTCTCCCTCTCGTTACTGATAATTTTTCCTCTTTACACGCCTTCCCCGCGCATGATACACTACCATCAGTTATTAAAACGGAAAGGACTTAATCATATGAATCTTTCATCCTTACTGCAATTTCGGGACGAGTGGGCGCGTTTCAAAGCCCGACACCCTAAATTTTCCCCTTTTCTGAAAGCCGCCTACACCCGCGCGCTGCGCGAGGACAGCGTCATTTCCCTGAAGGTAACCGCCCCGGACGGAACCGAGGTGGCATCTAACTTAAAGGTCAAAAAAGAGGATCTCGAACTGCTCTCACGCATTATGAATAGCTGATTTTTAATCACCCATCATGCATTATGTCTACTTATGATACGGTTCTCCTTTTATAATCCGGAAACTCCGGTAAATCTGTTCCAGCAAAATCACGCGCATCAGCTGGTGTGGAAAGGTCAGGCGTGAAAAGCTGATCTTCGTGTCCGCACGGTTTAACACCGCCTGCGACAACCCCAGCGAACCTCCGATGATAAACTGCAGATGGCTCTCACCTCGCACGCCCAGGTCTTCCATCCATGCCGCCATCTCCTCCGAGGAACGCTGCTTTCCATCGATCGCAAGCGCAATCACATACGCGTCCTCCTTGATATGCGCCAGAATCCGCTCACCTTCCTTGTCGCGGATCTGCGTTTCCTGCAGCTCACTCGCCTTATCCGGCGTTTTTTCATCCGCCACCTGCACGATCTCCAGACGGCAGTAACGCCCCAGCCGCTTGCTGTACTCCGCGATCGCCGCCTCCAGATATTTTTCCTTAATTTTTCCTACTGTCACTAACGTAATCTTCACTTTTTAAGCTCCCGTTTTAAAAATGCCAACAGATTCAGCCGCGCCCGGTCTTCCGTCTCTTTGCGTCTCGTTTTTACCTTTTTCACGACCGTTCCCTCCGGCTCCCGATGGATGTGGTAGACGATGCGCAGGTATTCTCCGACTTCTTCCCAGGCTTCGCGGCTCTCCGGGATCAGGTCGAGTCCCATCTGGAATACATGGAACATCCCGTCATAGACCGAGCAGCGCACCTTGACGCCCTCGGCGCGCGCCTTTTTCGCTGCCGCCCTCGTATCATCTAAAAGCACCTCATACGCGCCCACCTGCATCAGCATCGGCGGAAATCCTTCAAAATCTCCAAACAGCGGTGACAGATACGGATTTTTCGGATTGGCATTCCCGATGTAGCTGCACTGGTACAACATATTTTCCTTCGAATTACCAAACAGTGGATCGATCGTATAATTTTCCTCATACGATGCCCCGCTCAGACTTACATCCGTCCACGGCGACATCGTGATAATGCCCGCAGGAAGCGGCAGCCCGTGATCTTTCGCATACAGACAGAGTGCCAGCGCCAGGCCGCCCGCCGAATCCCCGGCTACCACGATCTGGGACGGCTGGTATTTCTTCTCTTCCAGAAGCCATCGGTACGCGTACACCGCATCCTCCAGCGCCGCCGGATACGGATGCTCCGGCGCCACCCGGTAGTCCGGCGTCAGAACATCCGCGCCGAAGCTGATCTGCGAATACTTAACCGCAAACCGCCGGTAAATATTTTTCATCGGACCGATATACCCGCCGCCGTGCAGCTGCAAAATGACGCGCCCCGTCACCGCCTGCTTCGGCTTCAAATATTCCATCACAAACTGTTCTGTTTTTACCAGCTCATAAATATATTCCGCCGGACATCTCCACGCCGGTTCGACCGGATTTTTCCGGAATTCGCCGGTCTGGATCGGCTTCTTTAACGATGTCTCCATCACGTCACTCATCATATCACGCGTCAGATTGCCTATCATGCTGACTGTTTTCCGACTCATGCTTCTTCCCTTTCTTTCATCCAAATTTCTATTTTCGTATTTTTATACACAGTTTCTTTACTATACCTGTTTTTTCTGCCATTGACATTTTCTTTTTGTTCCATTTGGTGATATCCTCACCCTTATATTTTACTGAGCCGCCTGTGATGGCACCATTCTCAGCAAGAATCTGCATGATTGAATATGCTGTAACTGACTTTCCTGAGCCCGACTCTCCTACGATTCCAAGAGTCTTTCCCGGCTCAAGCTTAAAGCTGACACCGTTTACAGCTGATACGTCTCCGTTATCGGTCTTGAAGGTAGTGTGCAGATCAGATACTTCAAGAACAAACTTATTATCTTCCATCTTACTCACTCCTTACTATTTCGATAATTTAGGGTCAAATGCATCTCTTAAGCCGTCACCGATAAGATTCAATGTAAGAACAATGATACAAATCGTAAGCGCCGGAAAAATAAGACGCAATGGGTAGCTCTGGAGTCCGCCACGCGCTGTATTTGCCAACGAACCAAGTGAAGGCATAGGAGCCGAAACACCAAGTCCGATAAATGACAGATAACTCTCAGTAAAGATGGCTGATGGTATCTGAAGCGCTGTAGTAATGATGATTACTGACAGACAGTTCGGTAAAATGTGTTTTCTGATAGTGCGGGCTGATGATGTTCCGATACACTTTGCTGCGAGAATGTACTCATTCTGCTTGATGGTAAGAATCTGACCTCTTATAAGTCTTGCCATTCCTACCCAGTAAAGCAATCCAAACACTATGAAAAGTGCAATCATGTTGACACCGAGCTTTGAAAGCACTGTACCCTTTATTACAGGTGTCAGCACCTCATTTAATACAACTGCGAGTAAAATGATGAGCAGCATATCCGGCAATGAATAAATGATATCTACTATTCTCATCATAACCATATCTACCTTGCCACCGCAGAAGCCTGATACGGAACCGTAAATGATACCGATTATAAGCACAAGCAGTGATGCAAACACACCGACTCCCAGCGAAACACGAGCTCCGTAAACAACACGGATAAAATAGTCTCTTCCGAGCTCATCTGTGCCAAAAATGTGCGGGAACAGCTTCTCACCTGCATCAATCTGTGCCTGCTCAGCATCGCTGTACTGGAAAGGTCCTAAGTTCTGTGCACCCTTAACGATATCTGCATAGCCGTAAGGCACAATCTTTGGTGCCAGAAGAATAACCAAAATAAGTAAAACCAAAACTATAATAGAACCCATAGCCAATGGATTTTTGCGGAGTCTCTTAAGACCATCCTTCAAGAAGGTAGTTGACTCACCCATAACCTCCTGCTGGCGTTTCTCTTCATCTGATGCCTTGGCAAAATCCTTCATATCGAACTTGCTAAGGTCAATCTGTGTGGAGAAAGGAGCTCTCTTCATATTATCTTTCATCTTTATCTCTCCTTAATCAAGCTTAATACGTGGATCAATCACTTTGTATACAATATCTGTAATGAGGTTCGCGCCTACCATGATGACAGCAAGGAAAAGTGTTGTAGCCATAATCATTGTGTAATCACGGTTTGTGATACAGCTTACGAACTTGGAACCGAGTCCTCCGATATTGAAAATACTCTCAATAACCATTGAACCTGTGAGGATACCACCAATCATAGGTCCCACATATGTGATGACCGGAATGAGCGCATTACGAAGCGCATGTACAAATATAATCTTGTACTGATGTACACCCTTGGCCTTTGCCGTACGGATGTAATCCTGTCCGAGTGCATCAAGCATTGAAGTCTTTGTAAGTCTTGTAATATATGCCATCGGTGAAAGTGACAGTGACAGCACCGGAAGTAATATCATGTTGCTTCCTGAGCTGAAGGCCTGCACCACGCCAAGCTTTATACAGAAGAAATAAAGTAATAACGTAGCGATGACAAATGACGGCATCGACGTAATCAGTGTGACGAAGAATACTATAACTCGATCCGGCCACCTGTTTCGCATCAGCGCTGCTATCGAACCGAGCACCACTCCGAACACTATCGCAGTGAGCGCCGCTAAGAGTCCAAGCTTCGCTGAAATCGGGAAGCTCTCCCCAATGATATCTGAAATCGGACGGTCTGTCTTAAGACTAACACCGAAATCTCCGTGCAGCACGCCTGCCATGTAGTTCTTATACTGGACTATAAGTGGCTGATCCAGCCCGTAGCGTGCCTCAAGCTCTTTCATTACCGCCGGACTCTTTGCCTTCTCCGAATTGAATGGACCACCCGGAATTGCATTCATGGCAAAGAATGTAATAAGACTGATAATGAAGATTGTAAAAATCGCGAGAATAACTCTCTTTACAATGTACTTACCCATATTTTTCTCTCCCTCTTGGATTTGTATCGATAATGCATTATTTTTATTTTTTAAAGCATTATCACTGTACCACGTCAAAGTATTTTGTCTAATACGCAAAAAAGTGCGAATGACGTCATTGTCATTACACACTCCCTAATCTTGCTGTCTGATACAACTGTCGTTCTGACGCGAACAATTCTTTTTTATTATACACAGAAATCATACTTTGTCAATTGGATATATTTTCCTATATAATTTTCATTTCTGCATAAAAATTAGTTATTTTTTTATAATACTCATTAATAAGGGTAATTTATGCAGTTCATAAGAATTATTTATACATTTTTATTCATTTTTATTTTTGCATTAAAATATTAATTTTCAGCGCATGATTGCTTTGAATTGTTAAGTACCGGCGTTATTCTGGCATTAAATGGGTATTTGGTGTATAATTACTTATCATTATATATCAAGGAGCCACCTATGCTTACATACGACGATGCACTCAATCTCAACTACTATAAAAAAACAACCTTTACCGGCTGGATGAACGGCATGCGCTTTCTCATAAAGCGTGAGGAGCCTGTCATCAAGGAAGCCACCGAGGATACTCCCGAGGAAAAGGGTGAGCCAATCTTTCATGCATGGATATGGCCGGGGCCGTATATTTTTGACCTGACTGACGACAGCAAAAAAACGGACAATACCTTTCCATTTACAGATGACGGAAAAAAACAGTGTGTAGACTGGATTAATGAGGTCATTAGTGCACACTCAAACGAATATCCGAAAAATAAAACAGATGGAGAAAACCTCTAAAAAACTCTTGACTTCTCACCAAAAATATTGTAGTATACGTTTTGTGCAAAACACAAGGGCTTGTAGCTCAGCCGGTTAGAGCGCACGCCTGATAAGCGTGAGGTCGGAAGTTCGAGTCTTCTCAAGCCCATCCTTGTAATAAGCGTATTATGAAAGCCACGGATTGCTCCGTGGCTTTTGTTTTATGTGTATCTACACCTGCACAATGCGTCCGTGTCTGCCTATTCCTTTAAAAAATCCCGCATTAATTCCATCATACTTTTTTGAACTGCACTCAGAAATCATAAGCTGCTGCTTGTATTTGTAATCATCCCACTCGAGAATTGCTGTGACGTAGGGCTGTTCCTCCATTACACGCACAGTCGTATTTTTCTTTGAAAACACAGGGTATTTTCCGGTGTATCCCTTTTGAAGCAACTCCTGTTCAAGCGCTTTACGCTTTTCTTTTATGCGTTCATTTATCTGTTTTCCGTAATTTCTCTCCGGATAATCCTTTGATGCCTTTATCACAAGCTTATAAATATACTGATAAAGCGGTACTCTTTTTGCATCGGCTAAATGTCTGCTCAAAAGTTTTTCCGTTTTCTCACATGGATTTGCCCTATAGCGTGCAATGAGCTTAAGATAATCAGTGTCCGAAACCTCCCTGCAAAGCTCCTCCATAATGTCGATTCCTCTACACGCGCCGGAAAATGATACTCCATCAAATCGCCAGGTACCGGTGTCCATCTGCGAAACGGTGCAAAGTAAATAAGGCTCTGGATAAAGCATTCTGTCTCGTTGCAGTATTCCTTTCCCATGTACATATACTTATCAGCGATTGTTCCTACCATATATACAAGCATGCGCCACTGTTCCTGTCCCTTTACCCAGAAATGTCCTATTTCATGGTATTTAAAGCATGCCTCATGCACATGCAAATTATCAAACCAGAGTGTGACCACATTGTCCTGTTGGTGCAGAATGAGTCCGTAGCCTTTTTCACTTCCTAAAACCAACGATGCCGAAATGATTTCTTCCTCGCTATGATAATCGCCCTTTAACACTGCATTTTCCACAGTCAGATAGCATTCCACCGCATCATTCATGATATATGGGATTATATATTTGTCGTCACTTCTGCATATATCAAATGAACCGTAATCAAAGAGCTCTGCGAGCATGTAAAATGCGCGTGGCATATCTTCTTTTAAGCCGGGAAGTGCTTTTACTAAATCCTTGTAAGCCTGCATTGTGGTATCCTTTCGTATAGGAAAAAATGATAAAAAAATAAGAATTTCAGAAGTAATAAAAACCTCTGAAACCCTTGTAAATAGTACGGGCAACAGGACTTGAACCTGCACGGTCTCCCACTAGAACCTAAATCTAGCGCGTCTGCCAATTCCGCCATGCCCGCAAACACTTTGACAGTATATCATTTTGTTTCATGTGTGTCAATATTATTTATCACATTACAAAAGTGAACTATTCACATTCAAACAGTATTTCCACAACAAACCGCTTCCCCTCAAGCCTTGCTTCAATACTCCCGCCCATTCTCTCCACAAGCTCCTTTGCAATCGAAAGCCCAAGCCCGCTCGATGATATGCTCCTCGCCTCATCAGCCTTGTAAAAGCGCTCAAACACCTTGTCCACGTCTATATCATCAGGATTTTTTACATCGTTTGAAACCAAAATATGGACAATCCTATTTTTTGAAGTACGCTCGTCATCTGAAGCCCTGCAATTGCACGAATCCTGTTGCTTCATCTGTATGCAGATGCTCTTCTGCCCATGCACCAGTGCATTTTTTATCACATTCTGAAACACCCGCCTGAGCGCCTGCACATTTGCAATGATAAATATCGTGTCCTCACATATATCAAGTGACGGCTCAATGCCCTGCTTTTTCCACTCCTCATAATACGAAAACACTGTCTGCTTTAAAAGTCTGCTGACACAGCAATTAGACAGCTCTAGCTTGAAGCTGTCATTTTTAAGCTTTGTGAACATGAAAAGCTCCTCGAGCATATCCTTGAGGCTTGTGATACGCTCCTGGATGATATCTATATAATGCTCCTGCGCGCTCTTGTCAGTCTCATCCCTAAGCAGCTGAAAATAGCCGTCCAGCGAGGTAAGCGGAGTACGGATATCGTGCGACAGGTTTGTGTACGTGTCAGATATCAGCTGCTCCTTTTTCGCTGCTGCCTCACGCTGCCTGTGCCATTGCTCTAAAAATCTGTTTATACGCTCCTTAAGCCTTCCGATATCAGCCATGTTGGTATCGGTTAAAAGGAGCATATTTGTATCCTTTTCGCATAAAAAATCAAGCTGTTCGTTAATGTCACGAAGCTGTGCCCTTATTTTTACGAGCACAGCTATTAAGACAGCTACCGAAACTGCAAGTATTACAGTCAGTATTTTCCAAATCATGTTTTATTCCTCATTCAAAACACATTATATATCCCTGCGTTTAAATACACCGTACACTGCAATCAGTGACACCACTGCCCACACAGCGGCCACTGCAAATGCACCGCCTACGGTCTTTGCAGACGCACTCAGATCAAGCTCAGAAATCTGATTAACAATAAGGTAATCATTTATATCAAAGTTCTTTACTCCGATTTTTTCAATAAGTATATTGATTCCACTGAAAATCAGTGTAAAGATACCTGTACACATGCACACAGCGATAATCATGCTGATTACATTGTTTTTTATAATGATTGCCATTGCCATGACAAAATATACAAATAAAAGTGTGACCACATACTGGCTGCCAAGCATCTTAAATAAGTCTGCTGCATCTCCGAATTCTGCTCCATGTAAAAACAGCGGTGTCGCAATACACTGGACAATCACATCAAGTGCCATGGCCACAAAGGTAAATACCGAAAGCGCTATCATCTTTGAAAACAGCAACACTCCACGGCACTTCACCTGTCCGCCTACGCTCTTTATATAGCCGCTGTTTAGGTCTGCTGTTGAGAAGAGCACCGTAAATATCGCAAGTAAAAGTGCCAGGTCAAGACCTGCTATATCGCTTTCAACCATATCGGCTATGGTCGGCACCTCATCTGACATGTCGGATTCATCCATTTCAAGCCCGACTGTTGCCGTTGGTCCATTTGACGATTCCGCTGATGCTGTATCGTATTCATCTGCTATCTCACTGTCTGACTCACTTACCATAGTGACATCATCAGTTGTTTCCACGATGCTCTCTGCCGCCATGCTTCTGACAAGAGCTGTCATACCGCTCATAGCTATTGCGAGTGCCATAGCTATGACAAGTATAACATAAGCTGACTTTGTATGTATCAGTCTGTAAATATCCATTCTTACCGCATTAAACATTTGTCGCACCTCCTGTGATACTAAGGAAATATGTCTCAAGCTCCATTCCTGTGACCGCTAGCTGTGCCACCGAAACTCCTGCTGTGACCAGCGCTGTATTTAAGGCGGCGCTATCATTCAGGCGCTCATAGACATCTATATGATTTTTGTCCACTATCATGTAGTGCACAAAGCCCATCTTATCGAGCACAGGCACTGCTTTATTTGGATTGTCCACTGTCAGTGTAATCTTTTCACTGCACTTGGAAAGCAGCTCCTCTCTGGTAATTTCCTGAAGCAGGGCTCCATTATTTATAATGCCGTAATCTGTGGCAAGCTTTGAAAGCTCCTCCAATATATGGCTAGAAATAAACACAGTCATATCCTGCTGTGCACACAGATTCTGAATCGTATCACGCACCTCTGCAATTCCCTGTGGATCAAGTCCGTTGATAGGCTCATCAAGCACTAAAAGGTCAGGCTCTCCAACCAGCGCCATGCCGATTCCAAGCCTCTGCTTCATACCAAGTGAGAAATTCTTTGTTTTTTTCTTTCCCACATTTAACAGACCTACCTTATCAAGTATGCCCTCTGCATAGCCCTTTTTACTGATGCCGAAGAGACGGCACTTCATCTCGATATTTTCCTTTGCCGTCATGTTGGGATATACACCCGGTGCCTCAATCAGGCAGCCCACTCTTGAGCGTACCTTCGACAAATCCTTTCCTGTGTATCCAAACATAGATATTTCTCCGCTTGTCGGCTTTGCCAGACCGCCGATCATTCTCATACAGGTAGTCTTGCCGGCACCGTTTCTGCCGATAAATCCATAGATTGCACCCTTTTTGATGTGGATATCCACATTGTCAACCGCTTTCTGGTGTCCATACTGCTTGGTCAGTGCCTTTGTCTGCAATAATATTTCACTCACAATCAAATCTCCTTTTCTTTTATTCCTTAGCAACCCTTTAATCATAATATAAATGTAAAATCCTAATACATCGCTAACAAAAAGTAAAAAAAGAGTAAAGCTTGTTTACCTTTACTCTTTCATTTTGTAACCGATGCCCCACACTGTCTCTATGTACTCGTCATCGGTCAGCTTTTTTATCTTCTTTCTGATATTGCTGATGTGCACATCAAGAGTCTTTGTCTCGCCAATATACGGCTCATCCCAGGCATATTCAAATATGTCCTCCTTGGCAAACACCTGTCTGGGATGCGCCATGAGAAGCTCGAGTATGGCAAACTCCTGCTTTGTGATGCCGTCAACAGCATTATCAGCTACATAAAGCTGTCTTGAAATCCGATCGAGCACAAGCTGTCTGTGCTCTATTTTAACGGGTCCCGCTATGTATGTATTTGTAGTATCTCCCTGTCCGGTATCATTTTCTGCTTTTGTCTGGTTTTCTCCTGCCTTGCCCGACTTTGAAGGCACATCTGCCACCGCATGACGCAGCTGCACAGCCACTCTGGCAACGACCTCCTTTATCTCAAACGGCTTTGTGATGTAATCATCAGCGCCTGCCACGAGCAGATTGATTTTCTCATCCAGCTCATCCTTTGCCGTAAGTATTATCACCGGAAGTGACGCATCCATCTGCCGTATCCGTGCCAGAAGCTCCTCCCCTGAAAGCCCCGGAAGCATCAGATCCAATAGCACAAGCGCATAAGCTTCCCTGTCCAGCTTAAGCAAAAGCTCTCCCTCTGTGCCTGACCATGCCTGTCTTGTCCTATATCCGGCTTTTGAAAGCGCTGTCGCAAGCAGATCATTAATGTCCTTGTCATCCTCTATTATGAGTATCTCCCCGGATTTGTTGTCTGTCATAATATTCCCTTTCTCTATCTGCTGTACCACTTCTATAATAACACCTCTATACTGACAAAATCATACCGGACGCATTTATCTCACTATGCGTCCTATTCATTTGAATCCGCTATTCAGTTGTTTTTGCAAACTTTAGTTTAGTGCCAATACACACAAAAAAACAACAGTAACTTTTTATATTCTAGAAATATCCCTCGACTCCCTGCACCAGTCCGTCTGCCAGATTTTCAAGTGTGGCATCGCTGTGGTCAGAGCATGCGTTGCCAAGCTCTACATCCACTGATGGTACCGTGCTGTATGAGGTCTGTGTCAGGTCTATCGCCATTGAGCCATTACCGTTTATCTTTGCTCCATGAGCGCGCAGTCCTTCTATCAGGCTTGCCCCAAGTGCATCATTCTGCTGCCAGTGTGATGCAACCGGCTCCATACCCTTTATGCCTCCAGGCACTGATATGTAAAAGCAGCCCTTATCGTAGCTTAGTCCGTCGCCATCCCAGTGCAGAGCGATATGACAGTCTGCCGCATTATTACAGATGACAGTACGTGCCACATTGTCAAGCTGCACATCGCTTCCGTCTCTTACCATAAGCACATCATAGCCTGCCGCAAGCAGCTTGTCCTTTAGTATCTGCGCCATACGGAGTGTGACAGAGCTCTCCGGTGTACCATCATTAAAGGACATACCCCCTGAAACTGCTACTGCTTTTGTTGCGCCAGCGCCTGTTGTACCACCTGTGGTCTTTGCCGAGCCGTCCGGATGACAAAGTGTCTTCACCGAAGTTCCTCCGCTTGTACCGTGTCCAGCATTGACACCTACTACTATGTTTTTGCGGTTTGCTGTAGCCTTGTACATGACCGCACAGCCTGAATTTATCGCTGAATGTTCTGCATACTGCCATGAAGGATTTAGTGACACTGATTCTCCATTCTCATAGGATGCTCTTTCTACATACTGATAAGAGGAATTATTTTCACCTGAATTGTTCTGCTCCTCGTCCTGCTGTTCGGCAGTCTGTTCTTCCTGCTGTGCTTCTGTCTGCTGCGTATCTTTTGCAGCCTCTGTTACCACCTCTGTCACGGCTTCCGTTTCCGTAGGCATCTCGACCTTCTCTGCAGCCTGTGTCTCTGTTGCAGGCTCTGTTGGTGTATCCTGTGCTTTTTTGCCGCATGATGCGAGGGTAAATATCATCATGCCTGTAAGTAATATTGCTGTAAATCGTTTCATTTATTAAAACTCCATTTTCTTTTTACTACATTATAGACAACCCCATGATATTGTTCAAGTATTAGGCAACATTACTTTCATTTTAGGGGCCAGTTTTAAATAGTCAATAGAAATTGTAATTCCTCTAAAAATCAGTTATACTATATGCGAATGTATCGATCATATTTTAACTTGGGAGGCTCGCATGGAAATATTAAAACTGCCTGTTGGAATCGAAAATTTTGAAGATATACGAAGGTCTGGATTTTATTATATTGACAAAACCATGTTTATTGAGCAGTTTTTAAATACTTGGAGTGAAGTAACGCTGTTCACCCGTCCAAGACGCTTTGGAAAAACTCTAGGCATGAGCATGTTGCGCTCATTTTTTGAGATTGGCACTGACAAATCACTGTTTGACGGATTATATATTTCACAAAATAAATCTCTTTGTGATGAGTATATGGGCAAATATCCTGTGATATTTATTTCACTTAAGGATGTCGAGGGTTTATCATATGATGAGGCATTTCAGGTATTCTCCAGCATCATAGGAAATGAAATCAGCAAATTCTCCTTTTTGGCAGAAAGTGATAAATTGACAGTTTGGGAAAAAGAACAGTTCAAAGGATTACTTTATATAGAAAAAGGAAAGTTCATTTTTGACAATGCTACATTTACCACTTCATTAAAGCTTCTCTCCAAGCTTTTATATAAACATTACGGCAAAAAGGCAGTCATCCTGATAGATGAATACGATGTGCCACTCGACAAAGCATACCATAACGGCTACTACCATGAGATGGTCTCTCTTATCAGAGGCTTGTTCGGACAGGCGCTAAAGACCAACGATTACTTACAGTTTGCTATTTTGACAGGCTGTCTTCGCATATCAAAAGAAAGCAGCTTTACAGGCCTTAACAATTTTGAAATTGTTTCAATCATGGATTCAATGTATGACGAGTGCTTTGGCTTTACAGATAAAGAGGTTCAGGAAATACTTAAGTATTTTGATCTTTCAGAGCATTATGCAGATGTAAAAGAATGGTATGACGGATATCACTTTGGAAATGCAAATGTATACTGTCCTTGGGACGTGATAAATTACGTGGATCTGCTCAGATTGGAGCCTACTGCAAAGCCGCAGGATTTCTGGTCAAATTCAAGTGAAAATGCTTTAGTCAGAAACTTCATTGACAAGGCCAATGTCCAAACCAAGTATGAGATAGAGTGCCTGATAGCAGGCGAATACATTGAAAAAGAAATATCCCTGGAGCTGACCTACGATGAAATCGACAAAAGCATTGCAAACCTGTGGAGTGTGCTCTTCACCACCGGTTACCTGACCAAGCAGGGCGTGACTGACGATGGCAGGGTGCGTTTATCAATACCAAACCGCGAGATTAAAAACCTTTTCATAAAAAAAATCCGCGAATGGTTCAGCGATACAACTGCAAATGACGGAAAGACACTTGAACAATTCTGCAATGCATTTGTGGATAAGGATACCGAAAAAATAGAAGAGCTTTTTGGCGATTATCTTTGGAATACAATAAGTATAAGGGATACCGCAGTTGCCAAAGATAAAAAAGAAAATTTCTACCACGGTATCCTGCTCGGTCTGCTGGGCTACAAAGCAAGCTGGCTCATCAAATCAAACACCGAATCGGGCACCAGCTACAGCGATATCCTCGTTGAAGTACCAAACAACAGAACCGGCATCGTGATAGAGCTTAAATATTCCGAAAACGGCGATATGGATGCAGCCTGCGATGAGGCACTGAACCAGATTGAAGAAAAATCATATGTGGATAAGCTGAAGCAGGATGGCATGCGCAATTTCATCAAATATGGAATTGCTTGCTTTAAGAAGGATTGCAAGGTTGTGGTAAATGAATAAGACACTCATTAAAACACTCACAAGCGTAGAGAGACTAACTCTGCGCCTGTTCAACTGACACTTTACTTGACAAAATGGATACAAAATTCTGCTTTATATACCCGCTGTCACAAAGTATGATAGCATTTTTCTGTGATGAAAATCCAGGCATAAACTGATGTACCATAGATGTAGCAAACTCAAGATTGTATTCTTTTTCTACCACATTCGGTATCCTAATTGTATCACCAGATATGATATCAATTTACCACTTAGCTGCCATTAAACCTCCATATATAGGCAAGTCTTTTTTTCCTTATTTTCTAGTTTATTATCTCAATTAAATGAGCCAATGGCATGGATATTTCTTTACATCTGGTGCTAAACATAAATGATTAGAGTAAACGAAGTAAAACGTCATTGTTTTTCGCTTTAACATGGCCTTGTGTATCCCCTTCCTTCTATGGCCGTCAACTTCCCATATCTAACAGGATCTTTGTCCCAACTTCCTTCGTTTGGGTTCGATTACAGTTATATTTTATGCTGAGCAGGAAAATATAGGAAGTTAGCAATTATACTTTTTCTACTAAAACAGCCTATTGTGAAAACACATAGTTAATATGGATATACTTTCTCAACGTTCTCTTCATAAACTCACATCATACCTATTAAACCATACCTACTTAACTTTTAATTTCTTTCCCCACCCCAAAAAAATAAAAGCGAATCCCCATCATCGTATTATATATTTTTTGCATTCACATTGAATTTCCTCAAATAGCACTTTGGGATCTAATGTTTCTCTATATTCATCGAACATTTTTATAAATTTATCATTACATTTTTCACAATTCGATGGACCTGCAATAGGTTTTGGTGTATCTGAAAAATATGCCAAACGCACTATTCCCCTATTTAATGCTATAGCATTCTTTAATAATTTTTGAATGCTCCAAAATGAAAGTGGTTTATATCTACCATTCTTATATAAATTATACATATCACTATTCTCTACAATATAACCGCATTCCAATTCTACTGCATAAGCCCCCTTATCAAAACTATCTTTTATTGTTTTCATAGCATCATCAATAGCTTCATCTCCATACGATTTCATTACATTATCATAATTCTCTAATAATACATCACGTATTATATCGAAACTGAATAATCCGGTCTCCATGTCCCCACTGTCCGGGGATCAGCCCAAGATTATTCAGTTCACCCTTTAACAGCTCGATCACAAGGTTTGATTTGAATTTGGCACTAAAATTTCTTCTTTGTCTGAACATGATTTTGAATCCTCTCTTTCATACGGATTGTAGTCTCTCAGATTCATTAAAATCTGTCCGAAAAAGTGTCTTAATTTATGAGACCATTATATTGTACCTGTAAGG
>ENA-OOWO01001505-OOWO01001505.1-human-gut-metagenome-genome-assembly--contig:-NODE-1505-length-14848-cov-2.614277_pt1 | contig 14848 bp, 9 predicted proteins | sample MGYA00241579_ERZ501327 | MGnify/ENA primary metagenome ERZ501327 (study PRJEB25962, sample SAMEA2042836) | human gut metagenome | biome: human gut; feature: human-associated habitat; material: faeces...
CTCCTCCTTCAAGTTCTTCCTCATCATAAGCTGCACAGAGGAATGCAAGTGTCACTCTGTCCGCACCAAGTGATGGTTCAATAACATATGGAATATACTTTTCCTTAGCTTCGTCATCAAAGTATGACATATCCTCGCCAGATACTGTCTGGTGCTGTGTAAGGTCATAATCTGTTCTGTCAGCAATACCCCATAATTCACCCCATCCAAATGGGAATAAGAACTCAATATCTGTTGTTCCCTTAGAATAGAAGCAGAGTTCTTCTGGTGAATGATCTCTTGCTCTCATCTCATCATCTTTAATTCCAAGTGCCTTAAGCCAGTCTATGCAGTACTGTCTCCAGTAATTGAACCATTCAAGGTCTGTTCCAGGCTTGCAGAAGAACTCTAATTCCATCTGCTCGAATTCTCTTGTTCTGAATGTAAAGTTACCAGGTGTAATCTCGTTACGGAATGACTTACCAACCTGTCCAATACCGAATGGAATCTTTTTACGTGATGTACGCTGTACATTTTTAAAGTTTACAAAGATACCCTGTGCTGTCTCAGGACGAAGATATACTGTATTCTTAGCATCCTCTGTAACACCCTGGAAGGTCTTGAACATGAGGTTGAACTGTCTGATATCTGTGAAATTGTGCTTGCCGCATGATGGACATGGAACATTGTGCTCCTTGATGAAATCTACCATCTGCTCGTTTGTCCAGCCATCAACTGATGTCTCAAGCTCAATACCATTGTCCTGCGCAAAATCCTCGATGATTTTGTCGGCTCTGAATCGCTCGTGGCACTCCTTACAATCCATAAGCGGATCTGAGAAGCCGCCGAGATGTCCTGATGCAACCCATGTCTGAGGATTCATGAGGATGGCACAGTCTACACCTACATTATAAGGATTCTCCTGGATAAATTTCTTCCACCATGCTCTTTTTACATTGTTTTTAAGCTCTACGCCCAAGTTTCCATAATCCCATGTATTTGCAAGACCTCCGTAAATTTCTGAGCCCGGATATACAAATCCTCTTGCTTTTGCTACCTGTACGATTTTGTCCATGGTCTTTTCCATAATTCTTGTTTCCTCTCTATCTTACTTATGATTTATTTGTATTCGTAACTGTCCAGTACCTTCACAGCTGTAAGCTGCAGGCGCATTAGAATCAGCTGTACTGAATAGTTACTTGTATTCTTAATTAAATAACAATTCACGCCTTAATCTACTTATATATAACATATGTGATATATGACACCGGCGCCGAATTGTCCTCCTCACTGTCAAAGTCAAATGTGACCTCGTTGTCTTGCTTGACCGAGTTTAATATATCATCATCACTGACACTATCATCCGCTCCGTTTTCCGTTCCTTCCGTCGCATCGGTTTTTACTGCTTCTGTGCTCTCTGTGGCACTCTCTGTCCCTGTGGTTTGTGATGCAAGCAGGCTATACTTGTCACCAATCGCAACTGTTTTGTCATCTACAAGCTTTACTTTGTCGACAGATGCATATAATATTTTTCCTTTCACATGCAAATTTGAGCTGCCTTCGTAAACAACGACCTTGTAGCCGGTTTCGTCCAGAAACTCAGATGATTCACATTTCTTTGCCTTGCCATCATCTATCGCTGCGAAATCAGTCTTGAAATCATATCCGGCTGCCAGAGCCTCCGCAATCGTTCCTGAAAAAAGTTTTGTCCCATTGAAGTCAGTGTATTCATCGGTTGACGCATAGCTCATGGTAAGAGATGCCTTCTTTTTCTCGACAGTCAGCTTTTTGAGCTTGATTGAACCGTCATTCTTCTTATTGTAGTCGTCTATTGACTTGTCCACATAGCTTTGTAAGTCATCCTGCTTGTATGCAGCTGTATCAAAGTCCTCGACATCTGTAGATACCACACTGCCGTTTTTTGCAACAAACACCGTGCTGTCCTTGGTATAATAATCTGTACCGCACCCGGCAAGCAAACCGCATGTCGCAATAACAGGCAACAGCATTGATAGCTTTTTATTCATAGCTGCCTCCTAAAATATAATCTATGATATTATACCCTTTTGTATATATGATTTCAAGTATCATATTTTAAAGGGCAACGACATGCATAGTATGTATTAATTATTTCATGATTTAATTTCATGCTTTAATTTATCACAGAAAAGCTGCTGATTTAAAATCATGATGCACATAGATTGAAAGATATTCCTTCATTATGCTTCTCAGCTCCTCAAGCACATCGTCTGACACTGCAAACGTGTACAGCTTCGTGATATCAGCTGAAACAATATACTGCATGGTATAGAGTGTATCGCTTAGTATACGCCTGCCCTGCACCTGCGTGCCACAGTTGTCGCAAAACACCCCTCCGCGTCTTGCCGAAAAGACATTAAGTCCTTCCCTCGAATGACAGTGTATACACGAAAACAGCGATGGACCCTCGCCATTTATCGTAATAGCCTTAAGCTCAAAAACAGCCCTGACGAGCTCATTTTTATATGCCGGTGATTCAAGAGCCCTGAGTGATTGATAAAGGAGCTTTAACATATCCTTCTCGTCATTGTTCTCCTGACAAAAGTATCCGCAGAACTCCAGAAAGTAAAACCCGGTGTATACTGCTTCCAAATCCTGTGTCAGCTCCCTGAAATAGTTGCTGATTGTGACCTTTGAAAGAGAATATGCGCTTTTACCCTCAAACAGCTCAAACTCACCGAACGAAAATGGATTGCTTCCTGCCATAAGCTGGCTGTTTGGACGTCTTGCGCCCCTTGCAAAGGCTGTGATTTTTCCTCGTTCCTTTGTGAGAATCGTTATTCTTTTGTCAAAATCCCCTACCGGCATGGCTGAAAGCACCATACCGGTCAACACTACACTCTGTGACATCTTAATCTTACTTTCAAAATACTATTCTTCCTCTTTGTATCCAAAGTTCTTGATGAGGAAGTCGCTGTCTCTCCAATCCTTCTTTACCTTTACCCATAGCTTCAGATTCACCTTACAGTCAAGCAGTCTTTCCATCTCATAGCGCGCATTGGTGCCGATTTTTTTGAGCATACTGCCATGCTTTCCTATAATGATTCCCTTATGGGAGTCTCGCTCGCAGACAATTGTGGCATCCATATCTATAATAGAACCACTCTTTGTCTTTCTTGTCTTCATGCGGTCAATTCCTACTGCAATGCCATGCGGCACCTCGTCATTTAGAGCATGGAGCGCTTTTTCCCTGATAATCTCAGCACAGATTGCACGCTCCGGCTGATCTGTGATGGTGTCCTCATCATAGAACTGTGGGCCATAAGGTAAATACTTAAATATAGAATTAATAACATCATCCGTATTCTGCCCTCTTAAGGCTGACGTAGGAATAATCTCTGCAAAGTCGTATACCTTGCGGTAGGTGTCTATATACTCAAGCACCTTTTCCTTTTCCACTGTATCCACCTTGTTGATAATCAATATAACAGGTGTATTAACCTTTTTAAGCTGCTCTATGATATGCTGCTCTCCCGCCCCGATAAAGTTGGTCGGTTCCACAAGCCACAGCACAACATCCACCTCATTTAATGTCTTTTCCGCCACATTGACCATATACTCGCCCAGCTTGTTTTTGGCCTTGTGTATGCCCGGAGTATCAAGGAACACTATCTGTCCCTTTTCCATATCCGTGTATACTGTCTGGATGCGGTTTCTTGTGGTCTGAGGCTTGTTTGAGGTGATGGCAATTTTCTGACCGATAAGCCTGTTCATCAGTGTTGACTTGCCCACGTTTGGTCTGCCGATTATTGTAACAAAACCCGATTTGAAATTCTGTATCATTTTTCCTCCTATGTGAATCTGTATTTATAAGGATATGAGGGTCAAAAGGTATTTTGCCCCTCATTTATGATTAATCAGATTACTACATGCTACGCATTCCCGTAATCTGACTCCACCTCGAAATCCGCTAATTTGCTGCATTTGGGCAGCAAATTGCTACTTTCTCGGTGTAGTGCGGGTCACTAAGGTATACATCGAATTGCATGCAAGCATGCATCGATGATACCTTGTGACCCTTTAATCATATAAGCTTTTCAACATTCTCAAAGAGCCCTGCCGACTCTTTAATCATATTTTCATTGCCGATGACACATATACTGTCCTTCTTAAGTACTGCCTCTACAAGGTCTGCAAGCCTTCTGATATCCTCCGGCTGTGCATTTAGTATCTCATTTCTCTCCTTTTGAATCTGCTCGTAGGTAATACCCTCGAGATATGCCGACAGTGATCTGCTACCCTTTGCTTCCGGATTCATAGGCGTATCAAGTGCACTGAAGGTACCGATAATATACTTGGTCATATCCCTCTCATCAGGCGAAAAGCTCTTTATATACTCAGGTATTCTGTCATAGACATCAAGTGTGTCTGACAGATTAGGGTCTCGATATGAGACAAAGTAGCTCTCTCCGCTTCTAAGGAATGTATTCATGCAGCCGTAAGCACCACCCTTTACCCTGACATTTATCCAGAGATAATCATAGCTTAAGATGATACGCAACAGTCTCAGTGCTCCGGTGTATTCATAGCCCTCGCAGATGAAATCACCTGTTTTTGCCACATACTGTATCTGTGATGCATCGATAAATGCTTCCTTTGCTGTGTTAAAATGAACCTCAGCCTGATTGCCTACAGCACTCATTTTATCAAATCCAGCTATAACTTTTTCCAACGAAGGCTTTGCATTGCCGTATGCCTCGTTATTTCCGGTAAAGCTGATAAGCATTCTGTTTCTTGCGAACAGCTTTTTGGCTATTGCAGCAAGCTTATCTGACACACTCTTTGGTGACTCGGAAAGCTCCTTTTCTATGCGGCATATAGAGCGGTAAAAAGCAACTCCCTTTAGCTCGTCCTGATAAAGTGCGTAGCGCGAGAAGCTCGACATACTTCGCATAGCTGCAACCAAATGACCGGAACTGCTAAGGTTAGCCTGAAGCCTTGCCTTAATCTGCGCTACAAGCTCACCCAGTCTCTTTGTATCTGTAAAATCCGATGAAAGAAGCATCTGCTCCATAAGCTCAAGTGCCTTGTCAAGATTTTTCTCCAATACCTTAAGCTTCACCTCAAACTTAAACACGAAATTATTTCTATCCTTAATATCCGGGTGACTTGCAGTACCTGTGCTGATTCCGCCGGTATATATGTTGGTAGCATTGGCTAAATCGGTATAGCTGTACTTTTCGGTGCTCACCAGCCCGAGTGCGTTTGTGAAGAAGCCAAGATAGCCAAGCTCACTCTGGGCAAAATCACCTGCATCAAATAAAAATGATATATAATCAATGCCGTTTGACTCTATGTCATGACGCACAACCTTTACATCCAAAAGTTCATCCTCAATATTTGAAAAAGGCATAGCATTCTTTTTCATATCTGCTCTTGTAAGCATCGGAAGCTTGCGCAGATCCTCGTCTGACGAAGGCTCCTCCTGGTATTTCTTTAAATGCTCTGTATCCTCAATCAGCTTTTTAATCTCTTCATCTGAAAGAGATGCCTTGTAATCGGAAAGCTCCTTTGCCAAAGCCTCCTCCCTCTCATTACCAAGTCCACGCTTCGGCTTTACTGTGACAGATGAACCATGGGTATTGTCAAGCAGATACTCCTGTATAAGCTTTTCAAAATAATCAGTATCTACAGCCTTTCGAAGCTTAGCAAAGGTACCAAGACACTCCAGATGTATAAAAGGCTTCATATCATCAAACAGCCAGCTGTCTAAACAGTTTAATCCAAAAAGAAGACCCTTAGGAAACTGTCCGAAGTCAGCCTCCCTGAATTTGAACTCGCTGCTGTTGATTCCCGCGAGCAATGCTTCTTTATTAATTCCTGTTTTAACAACTTCTTTAAGAGTGTTTTCTATAATGCTTTCAAACTCATCTGCCTGAGATGCATTGGCATTCTTTGCCACAAACGAGAATACCGGCTGCAAAATGCCCGCATCATATGAGCCATACACATCATCACCGATTCCCGCATCTATCAATGCCTGCTTCACAGGTGCTCCCGGTGAGCTGACAAGTGCATAGTCAAGCACATCAAATGCCTGATAGAGCATCTCATCAAGCGTATCCCCTACCACACGGTTATAAGATAGATAGGTCTTATTCTCCTGTGAATCATCCATGGTAATTGAATACTGTGCCTCAACATTCTTTATTTCATCAAATGCAGGCTGTTTATTAATTTCTGAATTAACTTTTTTATAATCATACAGGCTCAGATATTCCTTATCAAGCCACACAAGTCTCTCGACAACATCCATATCACCATACAGATAAATGTATGAATTGGATGGATGATAATACTTATGATAGAAGTCCAGATATGCTTCATACGTAAGCTTAGGAATATACTCCGGATTGCCGCCTGAATCCTTGCTGTAGGTATTGTCAGGGAAAAGCGAGCGGTAAATCTGGCTTGAAAGCACCTCGTCAGGCGATGAGTATGCTCCCTTCATCTCATTGTACACAACTCCGTTTATCTTAAGCTCATCATCCTTGCCTGTAAGCTCGTAGTGCCAGCCCTCCTGCTTGAAAATCTCCTCGTACTTTGTGATATTCGGATTAAACACTGCATCCAGATACACATCCATGAGATTCTTAAAATCCTGATCATTGCAGCTGGCAACAGGATAAACTGTCTTGTCAGGGTATGTCATGGCATTTAAAAATGTATTGAGCGAGCCCTTTGCCAGCTCAATAAAAGGATCCTTTACAGGGAACTTCTTTGAACCACAGAGTGTGGTATGCTCAATAATATGCGGTACCCCCGTCTCATCCTCCGGCGGAGTCCTGAAGCCTATATAAAAGACCTTGTTATCATCATTATTTGATAAAATGGCAATCCTTGCACCACTTTTTTTGTGTCTCAGAATGAATCCGTCCGACTGGACATCCTCCACTCTGTGCTCATCTAAAATCTCGTATTCAGCCAAATCGTGAATTGTCATCAATTATTCCTCCTAAAATGCGATGATGATAGTATACCACATTTTTACATATTATAGTTAAATTATAAGTATATTTACCACAAAAAATCTGTTAAAGTAATATTCTGCAACATCCGGCTTTAAAAGTCAGAGTCTATGCTCCTCTTTTGAATATTAACATCCATCTGCGGAAACGGAATTTCGATGTTATTTTTATCAAATGCTGTTTTAATTTCTTCTGTAAGCTGCCATTTTGTGTTCCAGTAATCCTCGTTCTTCACCCAGATTCTCGCACCGATCTCTATTGCCGAATCCTGCAGCTCACTCACAAACACATTACTCGGCTCATCGCGAAGCATCGTATCTGCTGATGTAACAACAGATTCCAGCACACTCTTTGCAAATGCTAAATCTGTGCTGTAGGATACTGTTACTCTCAAATCAAGCATCCTCTTATCCATCATAGATACATTTGTGATACACGAATCAGCAAGCTTTCCGTTTGGTATCATAACCATCTTGTTATCTATTGTCAAAAGCCTTGTATAAAACAGATTTATATCCTTTACAGTGCCCTCTGTACCACTTGAACCGTCAACTATGTAATCGCCCACACCAAACGGCTTCATCAAAAGAATAAGCACGCCTCCTGCAAAATTTGACAGACTGCCCTGCAATGCCATACCTACAGTAAGTCCAGCAGAGCCAAGAACCGCTATAACAGAGCCGGTCGCCACTCCAAAGCCCGAAAGCAGCGCCATGACAAGAATAAAATACAAAAAGTATTTAATCAGATTGGCAAGAAATGATGCCACTGCAGCGTCCATTCTGCTTTTATCAAATCCTTTTTTAATTATTTTCACAACTGATTTAATTACCTTAATACCAATAAGCAGTATCACAATCGCAATAACAAGCTGCACAAGAAAGCTGATAAGCGATGGCATATATTTCTCCAGATACGTCTTTACAATGCCCGGGTTTTCAATAACCTGCTGTACCTCAGTGTTTGCAACCGGCACTGATACTTCACCAAGAATTTGTCTGATCATATAATCTCCTATATATCTCTTATATTTCTTATATATTTGTTATATTTGTTATTTCCTTATAACCCACTAAATCCCCCATATAAAATATGGGGGATCAGTATTTAAATCAAATATTAATTCACTATTTAATAACTCTCACTCTGAGCACTCCGTCAATGGCAGAAAGCTTCTCAACGGTAGAAGCATCAATAGCTGAATCAAGATCAAGAAGTGAATATGCATAGTCACCCTTGCCCTTGTTTGTCAGATCAGATACATTGATATCAGCCTCTGCAAGAGCAGTTGTAATCTGTCCAATCATACCCTTAACATTCTTGTGAAGGATTCCGACTCTGCCTGAAGCTGTGCATGCACCCATGCTGCAGTCAGGGAAGTTGACTGAATGAACAATATTACCATTCTCTAAGTAATCTCTCAGCTCCTTGACAGCCATAACTGCACAATTGTCCTCTGACTCTGCTGTAGATGCTCCAAGATGAGGTGTTACGATGCAGCCCTTTGCTCCAACAGTTGTGTTGTTAGGGAAATCTGAAACGTACTTCTTAACCTTTCCCTTGGCAAGTGCATCTACCATAGCCTCTTCGTCAACGAGAAGATCTCTGGCAAAGTTTAATACGATAGCGGTTGGCTTCATCATTGCAATAGCATCAGCGTTTATCATCTTCTTTGTTGAATCAAGAAGCGGTACATGGATTGTGATGACATCACAGTTCTTGTAGATGTCCTCAACATTGCTGATATGCTTAACGCTTCTTGAAAGATTCCATGCGGCATTTACTGAGATGTATGGATCATATCCGTAAACATCCATGCCCATATGTACGGCAGCATTTGCAACAAGTACACCGATGGCTCCAAGTCCGATAACACCGAGCTTCTTGCCTGAAATCTCTGTTCCTGCAAAGTTCTTTTTCTGCTTCTCGGCTGTCTTTGCAATATTCTCATCGTTCTGGTTTGCAAGACACCAGTCGATACCTCCAACGATATCTCTTGATGCATAAAGCATTCCGGCAAACACAAGCTCCTTAACACCGTTTGCATTGGCTCCCGGTGTGTTGAATACAACGATTCCCTGCTCCGCACATGTATCCAGAGGAATGTTATTAACTCCAGCTCCTGCTCTTCCAATAGCCTTTAAGTTTTTGTCAAACTCCATGTCATGCATAACTGCACTTCTTACGAGAAGCGCATCTGCACCTTCTGCAGTATCAATCTTTGTATAATCTTCTGTAAAGTTATTCAATCCAATATCTGCGATTGGATTTAAGCAATGATATTTGTACATATTAAGCGTTCTCCTTTTCAAATTTCTTCATGAATTCGACTAATGCTTCCACGCCTTCGATTGGCATCGCGTTGTAAATACTAGCACGCATACCTCCGACAGTACGGTGTCCTTTTAAGTTTACAAATCCGGCTGCATCTGCTTCTTTGACGAATTTAGCCTCCAGATCTTTGTCACCAATTACGAATGGAACATTCATAAGAGAACGGTCTTTTGGTACAACAGTTCCTTTGAACATCTTGCTCTGATCCAGGTAATCATACAGAATCTTTGCTTTTTTCTCATTGTGTTCTTTCATTGCAGCAAGTCCGCCCTGTTTTTTCAACCATTTGAAGACTTTGCCGCAAATATAAATTCCATAACACGGAGGTGTGTTATAAAGAGAACCTTTGTCCGCCTGTGTTTTATATTTTAACATAGTCGGTGTGCCTGGAAGTACGTCATCACGGATCAAATCTTCACGGATAATTGCAATCACAACTCCGGCAGGTCCGATATTTTTCTGTACTCCACCATAGAGAACACCGTATTTTTCTACATCGTGAGGCTCTGACAGGAAACAGGAAGATACATCTACAACCAGCGTCTTGCCTTTCGTATTCGGAAGTTCTTTGTACTTCGTTCCATAGATTGTATTATTCTCGCAGATATATACGTAATCTGCATCGTCATCAATCGGAAGATCGGAACAATCCGGAATATAAGAAAATGTCTTATCTGCGGAAGATGCAATGACATTCACCTTGCCGTATTTTTCTGCCTCTTGTGCTGCTTTTTTCGCCCACTGGCCTGTCACAATATAATCTGCGACACCATTTTTCATCAGGTTCATAGGAACTGCAGCAAACTGCTGGGATGCGCCTCCCTGCAAGAACAGTACCTTATAATTGTCCGGAATATTCAGTAAGTCTCTAAGATCTGCTTCTGCCTCATCGATAATATTCTGGAATACCTGAGAGCGGTGACTCATTTCCATCACGGACATTCCTGAACCCTGATAATCCAGCATCTCTGATGCTGCTTCTTTAAGGACCTCCACCGGTAACATTGCCGGACCTGCTGAAAAATTGTACACTCTACTCATAGTATTGCCTCCATTTCCCTTGCTCTTTTTGAGCTGTTAATTTGTTTATTATTTATTCTTCAAATCTGCTTCATCAAACGCTTCACTGATAGCCGCTCCAGGCGCAACCATTGGCCATACCTTATCATCACTGTCAATCTGACAATCGATGACAACCGGTCTTCCAAGATTCATTGCCTTTTCAAAAGCTGATTTAAATTCTTCCTGTGTTGTTGCGCGGATGCCTTCTGCACCCATTGCTTCTGCAAGTTTTACAAAATCTACTGCATCATTCAGTACTGTCGCAGAGTATCTCTGTCCGTAAAACAGATTCTGCCACTGTCGTACCATACCAAGAACGTGGTTGTTGATGACTACCTGAATCACTGGAATATTGTGGCGGACTGCAGTTGCGATCTCATTCATATTCATTCTAAAGCAACCGTCTCCTGCAATATTGACAACCACTTTGTCTTCTCTTCCACTCTTCGCTCCAAGAGCTGCGCCAAGACCATATCCCATGGTTCCAAGTCCTCCTGAGGTAAGGAGTGTTCTTGGCTCTGTATATTTATAATACTGTGCTGCCCACATCTGGTGCTGTCCGACTTCTGTCGAAATGATTGCTTCACCATTTGTCTGACGGTAGATCTCTTCTACAACAAACGGTCCGCTAAGCACATCCTGATGATAGGTCATCGGATATTTCTCTTTGTAAGACATGATCTGTTCTACCCATGCCTTGTGATCCTGCTGTTCCAGACGCTCATTCATCTTCTGAAGAACGACTTTCAGATCACCGACCACACCTTCTGTGATCAGAATATTTTTATTCATCTCTGCAGCATCTACATCAAACTGTAAGATTTTTGCATTCTGGGCAAATTTCTTTGCATTTCCTGTTACACGGTCACTGAATCTTGCTCCTGCGACGATCAGAAGATCACATTCACTGACTCCGTAGTTGGATGCCTTTGTTCCATGCATTCCGAGCATTCCGGTATATAACGGATCTGTTCCCGGGAATGCTCCTTTTCCCATCAGGGAATCGGTAACCGGAGCATCTACCTTCTTTACGAATTCATATAATTCTTTGCTGGCTCCTGATAATACCGCTCCGCCACCGACAAATATGTATGGTTTCTCTGACTCCCGGATCATACGTACTGCACTTTCCAGATCTTTTTCACAGATATCTTCGGATGGTTTTACAACCTTTGGTTCCTGTGCTGTAAATTCTGCTTTGTTCGCAGTTACATCTTTCGGGATATCGATCAGGACCGGTCCCGGTCTTCCTTCTTTGGCTATCACGAATGCCTTACGTATCGTATCCGCCAGATTATTGACATCTTTTACAATATAATTATGCTTGGTGATTGGCATTGTAACACCTGCAATATCGATCTCCTGGAAACTGTCTTTTCCCAGAAGTGATACTCCTACATTACAGGTAATTGCAACGACCGGAATCGAATCCATGTATGCGGTTGCAATTCCGGTTACAAGGTTTGTTGCACCCGGTCCGCTGGTTGCAAGACATACACCGACTTTTCCTGTCGCTCTTGCATATCCGTCTGCCGCATGAGCAGCACCCTGCTCATGTGACGTAAGGATATGTGTAATCTCATCTTTATGTTTATATAATTCATCGTATACGTTCAAAATCGCTCCGCCCGGATAACCGAATACGGTATCGACGCCCTGCTCTTTCAAACACTCAATTACGATCTGTGATCCTGTTAACTGCATACCATTCATTCCCCTGTCATGATTTATTTTGCTTTTGGAACTTCGAGAATTGCTCCTCTGTTTCCAGAAGTAACCATTGCCGCATATCTTGCAAGATATCCGGTTGTAACTTTTGGTTCTCTCGGAGTCCAGTTTGCTTTTCTCTTCGCAAGTTCTTCATCGGATACATCCAGATGAATAGAAAGGTTCGGAATATCGATCTGGATCAGGTCTCCTTCTTCTACCAGTGCGATCGGTCCACCAACAGCTGCTTCCGGAGATACGTGTCCGATAGATGCCCCTCTGGATGCACCACTGAAACGTCCGTCTGTGATCAGCGCTACACTTGAGCCAAGTCCCATACCTGCGATTGCAGATGTAGGATTTAACATCTCACGCATTCCAGGGCCTCCCTTTGGTCCTTCGTAACGGATAACGACAACGTCGCCGGCAACGATCTTACCACCTTTGATCGCTGCAATTGCATCTTCTTCACAGTCAAATACTCTTGCAGGTCCTTCGTGTACCAGCATCTCGTCTACAACAGCGGAACGTTTTACAACGCTTCCGTCCGGCGCAAGATTTCCTTTTAATACTGCAAGCCCGCCTGTTGGTGTGTATGGATTATCAATTGGACGGATTACTTCCGGATCTTTGTTGACCACACCTTCGATATTCTCTCCAACGGTCTTTCCTGTAACTGTCATACATTCTGTATGCAGAAGGCCTTTCTTATTCAGCTCTGCCATAACTGCATATACACCGCCGGCTTCGTTCAGATCTTCCATGTATGTCGGGCCTGCCGGTGCAAGGTGGCAGAGGTTCGGTGTCTTTTCGCTGATTCCATTTGCAAAATCAATCTCGAAATCCATTCCTACTTCGTGTGCGATTGCAGGGAGGTGAAGCATACTGTTGGTAGAGCATCCAAGTGCCATGTCAACCGTAAGTGCATTCAGGATTGCTTCTTTTGTCATGATATCTCTTGGACGGATATTCTTCTCAAGAAGTTCCATAACCTTCATACCTGCATGCTTTGCAAGACGGATTCTTTCTGAATAAACTGCCGGAATTGTTCCATTTCCACGAAGTCCCATACCAAGTACTTCTGTCAGACAGTTCATACTGTTCGCTGTGTACATTCCGGAACATGATCCGCATGTCGGACATACTTTGTTCTCGAATTCGCACAGATCTGCATCTGACATCGTTCCTGCAACGTTTGCTCCTACTGCCTCGAACATGCTGGAAAGACTTCTCTTCTGTCCTTTTACATGTCCTGCAAGCATCGGTCCTCCGCTGACGAATACAGTTGGAACATTGATTCTTGCCGCAGCCATCAGAAGTCCCGGTACGTTCTTATCACAATTCGGGATCATAACAAGCGCATCAAACTGATGTGCCATTGCCATTGCCTCTGTAGAATCTGCGATCAGGTCTCTGGTTACCAGAGAATACTTCATTCCGATATGTCCCATTGCGATTCCGTCACAGACTGCTATTGCAGGGAACATGATCGGTGTACCGCCTGCCATGGCAACTCCCTGTTTTACTGCATTTGCGATCTTATCCAGATTCATATGTCCAGGTACGATCTCATTGTATGAACATACGATACCGACCAGTGGTCTGTTCATCTCTTCCTCGGTAAGTCCGAGTGCATTGAACAGCGAGCGGTGAGGCGCCTGCTGTTTTCCTTTTGTTACTGTATCACTTCTCATTCTTTTTTATCCTCCTGTTGTCTTTCTATTCAATTTCTTCTATATAACTCTGTAAATCCGTAATTCTATGCAGCAGACAATTACTGAATGTTTGCTGCGATCAGACTTCCCATCTCTTCTGTACCAATCTGAGTCTTTCCGTCCGACATAATATCAATCGTACGATATCCGTCTTTTAATACTTTTGAAACAGCTGCTTCGATCGAATCTGCTTCTTTGTCCAGATCAAAGCTGAAACGGAGCATCATTGCTGCTGAAAGGATGGTTGCGATCGGATTCGCGATTCCTTTTCCTGCAATATCCGGTGCAGATCCACCACTTGGTTCATACAAGCCGAATTTTGTCTCATTTAAGCTGGCACTTGCAAGCATTCCGATCGATCCTGTCACCATACTTGCTTCATCTGAAAGAATGTCTCCGAACATGTTCTCTGTAAGGATAACGTCAAACTGTTTCGGATCTTTTACAAGCTGCATTGCACAGTTGTCTACCAACATATTTTCAACTGTTACTTCCGGATAATCCTTTGAAACTTCTTCTACTACTTTTCTCCATAATCTGGAAGAATCCAGTACATTCGCTTTATCTACACTTGTGACTTTCTTACGGCGTTTCATTGCAATATCAAATCCGCGTTTTGCAATTCGTCTAATCTCTTCTTCATTATATGTAAGAGAATCCTGTGCTGTCATTACACCATTTACTTCTTCTGTCTTTCTCTCTCCAAAGTACAGACCGCCGGTCAGCTCTCTCATGATCATCATGTCAAATCCGCCTTCTGTAATCTCTTCTTTCAGCGGGCATGCACCTTTCAGTTCATCATAAAGCACTGCAGGTCTTAAGTTTGCGAAAAGATTCAGCGCTTTTCTGATCTTTAAAAGTCCTGCTTCCGGTCTCTTGGATGGCTCTAACTTGTACCATGGAGATGTCTTTGCATCTCCTCCGATGGAACCCATCAGAACTGCATCACATGCTTTTGCCTCGGCGATCGTCTCATCTGTAAGCGGTACTCCGTAAACATCAATGGATGCTCCCCCCATGAGTAACTGTGTATAATCACAGGTA
>ENA-OOWO01001509-OOWO01001509.1-human-gut-metagenome-genome-assembly--contig:-NODE-1509-length-14818-cov-2.539660_pt1 | contig 14818 bp, 12 predicted proteins | sample MGYA00241579_ERZ501327 | MGnify/ENA primary metagenome ERZ501327 (study PRJEB25962, sample SAMEA2042836) | human gut metagenome | biome: human gut; feature: human-associated habitat; material: faeces...
AAGCCCGCCGCCTATAAGAAATATAACACAAACCCAAAGCCGAGTAAAGAGTATGCTTTTAAAATTAGGAGTATTTTTAGTAGCAGTAGGACTGGTAAAGCTGCTGGTTGCTTTCATTTTGAGGGCAAGAGAAAAGAGAGGTAAGGCATGAATTTAGGCGAAAACATTAAAAAAGCACGAAAAGCGGCAGGCGTGACGCAAAAGGAACTTGCAGAGCGCCTGCAAGTATACCAGAAAGATATAAGCCGCTGGGAAAACAACGAGCTTACGCCAAACGCAATAACACTTGCGAAAATTTGCAGAGAGCTTAACGCCTCTGCTGATGAAATTTTAGAATTGAAGTAGAAACGAAAGCGAGGGCTTACTATGACAAAGAAAAAGGTAATTTTATTGGTAGTGGCTGCATTATTTGCAGTAAGCGGTTTAACGGCGCTGCCGTCTGGAAATATAACAGGTGGGGTGGGTTGTATTGTGATTGCGGCAGTATGCGCCTATTTTGGACTGAAAAAGAAAAGCGCAGGAAAAGAGAACGGAAACAGAACACCAGCGCCTGCCGCCGCATCTGGTAGCAGGGTTTTAGATACAATCAGAACGAAAGTAGTAGGCGTGACGTTCAATAATGAGGACGGAGAAAACAGGCAGGATATTTTAAGCAAAATGTCCGGTAGTGAAGATATTACAGTAGAAAAGTACACATACAACGGAGAGCCTGCCGCATACGTAAAGTGGGGCGATAAGGTAATAGGCAATCTATCGGCAGAACTGGCGGGGGACTTAGCGAGAAAGTACCCGAAAGCCCGCTACACCGCAGAAATACTGGAAATTTCTGGGGGGGGGGTACAGACGTTCGGGTGCAATATAGAGCTTGACGTAATCGAGAACGCAACGCCCAGCGTAAGCCAGCATACGGGAGAAACTACAGTATATGTAGACCGTAGCAACAAAAAATACCATAGTAAGCCTAACTGTTCGGGAATGAAAAACCCAAAGAGCATACCGCTAAGCCAAGCAAAGAAGAAATACACCGCTTGTAAAAAGTGTTGTAAATAGGTAAAGGCATAAGCCGCAGACTTGTAAAAGAGTTTGCGGCTTTTCGTCGTATATGGGGAAAGAACAGGAACGAAAGAGAGGTAGCAGAAATGGCAAATAAGAAAGGCAGCAGACAGCTGACATGGACAGACCGTATAAGCCTTGAGGCGTTGAAAAAAGCAGGGCATAGCGTGATAGAGATAGCAGAGCAGCTGGGCGTACACCGCAGCACTATATATAATGAGCTTAAGAGAGGGCAGTATATGCACAGAAACAGCGACTATACGGAAGAACTGCGCTATAGTCCAGATATTGCACAGGAAAAGGCAGAGGAAAACTTAAAGGCGAGAGGCACACAGCTTAAAATAGGAAATGATATTGCATACGCAAATTACATAGAGGATAAAATAGTAAATGAAGATTACAGCCCAGCGGCGGTACTGGGAGAGCTGAAAGCGCAGGGGAAAGAGGGGGACTTTTCCGTAACGGTATGCGTAACGACCTTATACAGCTACATTGATAAGGGCATTTTCCTTAAGCTGTCTAATAAGAATTTGCCAGTAAAGAAAAATAAAAAGCGAAAATATAAGAAAGTGCAGCGGCAGCAGTCAAGGGCAGCAGCAGGCGAGAGTATAGAGAAACGCCCGAAAGAGATAGATACACGGGAAGAGTTCGGCAACTGGGAAATGGACAGCGTTTTAGGCAAGCGGGGAAAGTCAAAAAATACGCTGCTGGTACTGACAGAGCGGAAAACCAGAAACGAGATTATATTTAAGCTGCCAGACCATACAGACGAGGCAGTAGTAGCGGCGCTGGATAGATTAGAAAGAAAATGGGGCGCTGATATGTTTAAGCGGGTATTTAAGACAATCACGGTAGACAATGGCAGTGAGTTTGCAGACGCAGAGGGCTTACAGCGTTCTATTATCAACGAGGGAGAAAAGCGGACAAAAGTATATTACTGCCACCCTTACAGTAGCTGGGAACGTGGCACGAATGAGGTAACAAATAAGATGATACGCCGGAAGATACCGAAAGGCACAAATTTTGACGACAGGACAGAGGAAGAGGTAGAGAGTATAGAGAACTGGATAAACGGATACCCACGCAAAATACATGACTACCATTCAGCAGGGGAACTATTCAAGGAAGAGGTAAAGCAGCTTGCATAACAACGGATACAGGGAGCGTGAGAGGCTGGCAGCAGTGGCAGCCTTACTACTGCGCTGCCTAAAAGTGAAAATACACAATAAAACAGGCTACGTATTGTGCAAAATGGCAAAACGATAAAAACATGAAAAAATGTCGATTTTAATGTTGACATTTTTAAGCAAAAAAGAAAAATAAAACAGCCATTTAATTCCTTTTATTTTACCCCCCCCCCCATTTGTAAATAAATGATTATCAACTATTTATGATTATTATTTAAAACAAATTAAAATAATATTGTAATAAGGATGTAAAATGAAAGGAGACTGTCTATTTCTCTTTCGAGCGTATTTTTGAGTTAAGAACTGAGCAGACCGAGTAAAAATGGATTCTTATACAAGCATACGCAATTGATTATCAACAATAAAGATGTTTGTACCGTTTCTTACATAGAGACGGTACGAATACGGGGGTTACGGTATCCGCTCACTGTAGTCAGGAGCGGCCCGCATTCCGGAAGTCCTATGAAGGGAAAAACCGGATTAACCTTGATTGCTGTATCTTCTTTATTTGAAAAAGCGGAAGGTGCAGGAATGAAAATTATATCCTTTTTATCACCCTGGTAACATTACTTTTCGTTGAACATAGAAACACACACACACGAACATTGGTTCGCATTGAAAGTATTTTATAACAAAGTTTTCGAGATTGAGGATATATTGAAAAAAGACAAGATCGAGACTTACATTCCTTGTGAGGAAACCTTGATGGAACATAACGGCATAAAGAAGAAATTCCGTCGTCCAGTCATTAATTCGCTTATGTTCTTCCGTTCAACCGTTCGTCGTGCTATGGAGGTACAGCGACAATTCACGAATAAGGTGATCCTATATACAAGGCAGAAGGGACTGAAAAAACTTCCTCTCGCCATTCCCGATCGGGAAATGAATATTTTCATGCTGGTCACCTCGTCCGGCGAGCAGGGAATGGAGTATTTCGGGGAGGATACCCCCAAGTTCCATCAGGGAGAACATGTGCGGGTCATTGATGGAAAGTTCAAAGGAGCGGAAGGGATTATCTGCCGGATTAGGAAAAATAGCCGCTTGGTAGTCACCGTCCAAGGTGTATGCGCCGTGGCTACCTCCTATATTCCGCAGGCCTTTCTAATGAAATTGCAAAAATCAGAGTAAAAAACAAACTGTACAGATAAATAAAAATGACAAATCGATTTTTAACTTTTCTCCTTGGTATTGTGTTGTTCACGTCTTGCAACACTTCAAAGGAGATTCTTTACTTTCAAGACATTGTGGTGAACCAACCGGAAGTGATCGAGGGTGCTAGAGATATCACCGTGCAGCCCAAAGACCAAATCTCCATTATGGTGTCCAGCAAGGATCCGCAATTGGCGGCTCTGTTTAATCTGACGCGAGTGCAATACCGCGCCGGATCTACTAGTTTAGGAGCCGGTAGTAGTAGTGGTGAAATATCCGGTTATACGTTGGATGATAAGGGAAACATTGATTTTCCGGTTATCGGAACGTTGCATATTGCAGGCATGACCAAGAGCCAGATTGCCGCCCTAGTAAAGAAAAGGCTGATGGAAGAGAATTTGGTAAACGACCCTGTGGTCACGGTTGAGTTTATGAACCTTTATTTCTCCGTGTTGGGAGAAGTGAAAACTCCGGGCAAATATGCCATTACGAAAGACCAAATCACCCTTTTGGAAGCCATCAGTATGGCGGGTGACCTGAGCATCTACGGAAAGCGGGATGCGATATTTGTCATCCGTGAAGAAAACGGCGAGCGTGTAACCCATTGGGTGGATATCCGCTCGAAAGATCTGTTTAATTCACCGGTATATTATCTGAAACAGAATGATGTGGTGTATGTACAGCCCAACAAGGTGCGTGCCGGACAAAGCAGCATTAATGAGAACAGTGTGAAATCGGTAGCATTGTGGATCAGTATCGGTTCATTCCTATCCTCGTTGGGTGTTTTGCTGTTCAAGTAATATTGTTAAATAATTAAAGAGTGCCAAAATGGTAAAGAATAAAACGAACACAGGCAAACCTGCCAATGATTTTATACGGATACAAGATTTATGGGGTATGTTTATCCCGAAATGGTATTGGTTTGCTCTTTCCCTATTCGTTGCGTTGGCAACGGCATCATTATATTTGTTGAGTACTCCCAATGTCTATCCCCGGACGGCTGCCATTTTGATCAAGGATGCCTCCAAGAATAATTCTTCGGCAAGCGCCATGAATGAGTTTGCAGATATGGGAATTTTTAAATCAAACACCAATATCAACAACGAACTGCTCACCTTGAAATCGCCTACGCTGATGACAGAGGTGGTGAAACGTTTGGAGTTAAATGAGATATATACTATTCGTAGAGGCTTGAAAAGAATAGATCTGTATAAATCAAGCCCGATATTGGTGACTTACCTTGTTGATAATAAAAAAAGTGTAAGTTTTGATATAGAAGTTGACGCGCAAAACAAGTTTTATCTTTCAAACTTTATCGTTGCCGGAGAAAAAACAGGAGAACGGTTTGAAGGAAATATCGGAGACTCTATTCAAACATCTGCAGGAACATTAGCCATCAGCTTAACCTCTCAATATGAGAATTCTTTTACAGGTTGCACTATTCAATATAGCAAAGAACCGGTTGATACAGTGGCTGACAGCTATACACAGAAATTGCGGGCAGACTTAGGCGATGTAGATGCCACTATTATTAATTTGAGCATCGATGATGCTTCTGTGCAAAAGATAGAAGACATCTTGAATACACTGATTGACGTCTATAACGAGAAATGGATCCAGGACAAGAACCAGATAGCTGTAAGCACCTCACAGTTTATCGGTGAACGTTTGGGCGTGATTGAAAACGAATTGGGAAATGTGGATGAGAATATCTCCAACTATAAGAGTGAACATCTGTTGCCGGATGTGCAAGCGGCTTCCAGTCTGTATATGAGCCAGTCGGCTGAGAATAAAAAAGAAATTCAGACACTCACCAACCAGCTTACCACGGCCCAGTATATTCGTCTCGAACTGAACAGCAAGGATATGAACCAACCATTGCCGACCAATTCCGGTATAGCCAACGTAAACATCGAAAGTCAAATCGGAGAATACAACAAGATGGTATTGGATCGCAACCGGTTGATAGCTAACAGTAGCGAGAAGAACCCGTTGGTGAAAGATTTAGGGAACTCAATGAGGAGTATGAAACGTACAATTCTTCAATCGGTTGATAATCTGATCGTATCGCTGAATACCCAGATACGCAGTATTCGCCAACAGGAAGCAACAACTACTCAACAGCTAGCTTCTAATCCGAGTCAGGCCAAATACTTGTTATCGGTAGAACGCCAACAAAAAGTAAAGGAAGAGTTGTACCTGTATCTGCTCCAAAAACGTGAAGAGAACGAACTGTCACAAGCGTTTACCGCTTATAATACGCGAGTGATTACAGCTCCACGTGGCAGCGCTTCTCCAACGGCACCGAATAAGAAAAACATTTTGTTGGTGTCTCTTGCTCTCGGACTTTTAGTGCCGGCAGTCATTATCTATATGCAAGAAAGCATGAATACTAAGGTTCGGGGCAAGAAAGATTTGGAGAACTTGAGTGTGCCCTATTTGGGTGAAATACCGTTATATTTCAGCAACAAGAAAAAGAAGAACAAATCTTCGGAACATGCTATTGTGGTGGAAGAGAGTAACCGGAATATTATTAACGAAGCTTTCCGTGTGCTTCGCTCCAACGTGGACTTTATGAACAACAAGAATACCAAGCAGAAAGTATTTATAGTAACCTCTTTTAATCCGGGTAGTGGAAAAAGTTTTCTGTCCATGAACATCGCCATGAGTTTTGCCATTAAGGGAAAAAAGGCGTTGGTGATAGACGGGGACTTACGACATGCCACGATTTCAGCTTATGCAGGATCGCCTAAGAAAGGTTTAAGTGACTACTTGGGAAACAAGGAAGCCGGTTGGAACGAGTTGCTTGTGATAGACAAAAAGTATCCTAATCTGCATTTAATTCCTGTAGGAACCATTCCTCCCAATCCGACGGAATTGTTGGAGGAAGGAAGTCTGGCAACCTTGATGCAAGACTTACGCGATGTGTATGACTATATCTTTATTGATTGCCCGCCGATTGATATTGTGGCAGATACACAAATAATCGAGCAATACGCCGACCGGACACTCTTTGTGGTACGGGCGGGCTTATTGGACCGTTCACTGTTACCTGAATTGGAAAGTATTTATCAAGAAAAGCGATTCAAAAACCTTTCAATAATTTTGAATGGGACGGAAAGTACCGGTGGACGCTATAGTTACCGATATGGCTACAGTTATGGTTACCATAATGGGTATGCCTCTTATTACGGAGGTAAAAAATGATATGAGGTTGTAAGTTGAAATGTGGCTCTTTAAATCTTCTGTTTCTATTGCCGATAGCGGTATCTTGCATGGGATGACTGATTGCCATAGTCACTTGTTGCCCGATGTTGACGATGGAGTAAAAACAGAAGAAGAAACATGGAAAATTTTGGATGAGATGGAACGGCAAGGAGTACGGAAAGTATGGCTTACCCCTCACATCATGGAAGATATGCCTAATGAAACCGCCGCATTACAACAAAATTTTTTGAGCTTAAAGCAAAAATATCAAGGAAAGGTGGAATTGGCTTTGGCTGCGGAATATATGATGGACAACCTTTTTGAGGAACGGTTGGAAAAGGATGACCTATTACCCCTTGAGGAAGGAAAACGCTATCTGTTAGTGGAAACTTCTTATTTCAGTCCACCAATGGGGCTGCTGTCTATTTTGCAACGCATCCAAAAGAAAGGTTATTATCCGTTGTTGGCTCATCCTGAACGGTATGAATACATGCAGAAGAAAGATTATAAGGCTTTGAAAGAGACGCAAATCTCCTTCCAACTCAATGTGCCCTCGCTGGCCGGGGGATACGGCAGACATGTGCAAGAAAAGGCCGAAGTCTTACTGAAAGCTGGAATGTACGAATGTATCGGCTGCGACACGCATTCGATACATTCCTATCTACAACTATTGCATGGTTATATTCGAAATAATGCGGCAAGCAATTTGAAGAACCGTTCTTTTGATTAGAATCTTTCTAATAGCACGATACGAATTTATTTATAATTGAGTCCCCTTTAAAAAGTTCATCTTTTTAGTTAAGAGAGAAGCGCTGAAAAGTGCCCTTTCAAAGGGGTATGCCCTAAATTGAGTGCTCACAAATATTAAAGGGTTATAAGTTGATTATATTACAAATGGAAAACTCTTCATTTTGAGATGAATAATAAAACTATAAAATCAATGAAAGTTTTAGTTACAGGAGGAGCCGGGTTTATAGGTTCCAATCTTTGTGAACATTTATTGGCTCACGATTACGAAGTGGTGTGTTTAGATAACTTTGCCACCGGTAAACCGGAGAATGTGTTTCCTTTTTTAGAACACTATTCGGAAAAGTTTAAATTAATAGTCGGTGACATCCGAGTTTTGGCAGACTGTCGAAAAGCAGTGGAAGGAGTAGATTATGTCTTGCATGAAGCTGCACTGGGAAGCGTACCTCGCTCTATCAAAGATCCTATTACAACTAATGATACCAATATTTCCGGATTCTTGAATATGCTGGTAGCAGCCCGAGATGCAGGGGTGAAACGTTTTATGTATGCGGCAAGTTCTTCTACGTATGGTGACAGTAAGTCGCTTCCAAAGGTGGAAGATGTGATAGGAAAGCCGCTCTCTCCTTATGCTATTACAAAGTATGTAAATGAATTGTATGCGGATGTATTTACCAAAACCTACGGTATGGAATGCATCGGGCTGCGCTATTTCAATGTATTTGGTCGTCGTCAAGATCCATTTGGCGCATATGCAGCCGTTATTCCTTTGTTTGTGAAGAAGTTGATGGCGCATGAAAGTCCTGTCATCAACGGAGATGGAGAATACAGCCGTGATTTCACCTATATTGATAATGTGATACAGATGAACATGCTTGCCATGACGACAACGAACAAGGAAGCTGTCAATCAGGTATATAATACAGCTTATGGCGAGCGGACTACCTTGAACCAGTTGGTTGGTTATTTAAAGGAGTTTTTGAGTGAGTTAGATTCTGAAATCGCCCGAGTAGAAGTTGTCCACGGTCCTAACCGTTTGGGTGATATTCCCCATTCTTTGGCTTGTATAGATAAAGCTAAATCCTTATTAGGCTATTATCCGCAATACAGTATGCGTGAGGGTTTAAAGGAAGCCGTAAAATGGTATTGGGAGAATATTTAAAGTTAAACTCTAACAACAAAAAAATTATGAATGAAATTAAGATTTGCGTAATTGGTCTCGGTTATGTAGGGCTTCCTTTGGCTCGTCTTTTTTCAACAAAGTACAAGACTATCGGTTTTGATAGGAGTCAAGTTCGTGTGGATGCATTGATGGCAGGACATGATGCAACCCTCGAGGTATCAGACGAATTACTCCAATCTGCTATCGCCAATGGATTTATATGTACAGCAGATATTGAGAAAATCCGTGACTGCAACTTTTATGTGGTCGCTGTTCCAACACCGGTTGATGAAAATAACAACCCGGATTTGACTCCACTTTATGGTGCCAGTACCACAGTCGGTAAAGTAATTTCTAAAGGAAATATTATAGTCTATGAATCAACTGTTTATCCCGGAGTAACCGAGGATGAATGCATTCCAGTGGTAGAGAAAGTTTCTGGCTTGAAGCTCAATAAAGATTTCTTTGCCGGATACAGTCCGGAACGTATCAATCCGGGAGACAAACTTCATACGGTAGAGAAAATAAAGAAAGTCACTTCCGGTTCCACGCCCGAGATAGGGAAGATCGTAAACGAGGTCTATGCTTCGGTCATCACGGCTGGCACTCATTTAGCACCGAATATCAAGGTCGCCGAGGCAGCCAAAGTGATCGAGAACTCACAGCGTGACATTAATATTGCTTTCGTCAACGAGCTATCCAAGATATTCAACAAACTAGGAATTGATACGCAAGACGTATTAGAGGCAGCCTCCACAAAATGGAATTTCCTTCCGTTCAAACCGGGTTTGGTAGGTGGACATTGCATCGGCGTTGATCCATACTATTTGGCGCAATGTGCACAACGTCATGGTTATAATCCTGAAATCATTCTGGCCGGTCGTCGTATGAATGACGGGATGGGTGAGTATGTGGCTAATGAAGTAATCAAGTTGATGTTGAAGAAAGGAATTCAAGTGCTTGATTCAAATATCTTAATATTAGGTTTTACATTCAAGGAGAATTGTCCGGATGTACGAAACACTAAAGTGATCGATATATATAAGGCCTTGAAAGAATACAATGTTAATCTTACAGTGTATGATCCTTGGGCAAATCCGAAAGTGACAAAGCATGAGTATGGCATTGATATTACTAATGAATTTCCTGACAGAAAGTTTGACGCAGCAGTGATAGCCGTGGCTCATCGTGAGTTCGTATCACTCAACCTCCTTTCCATACTGAACGATCTCTATGTGATTTATGATGTCAAAGGCGTGATAGACAAGAAATTGGTGGATGGAAAATTATAGTATTGTAGCTGAATGCTTATTCATATCATAATAGGAATTATAAGTGTCATCCTCGTCATATATATTATACAACATGGCGAGAGAATGACAGGCATATTATTACTAGCTTTTGCTTTGAGGTTATTTTTAATGGCTGCAGATTTGGGGCATTGGTTCCCGATATTGAATTCAGGGGCAGATACGGAAATGTTCGATGCAATGGCTCGTAGAAGTCTTCGCTCTTTGAATTCGTCTGTTCAAATCGGAGGTTACCCAAGGTTTCTTTCACTGATATATTCTGTTTCGGGAAGTTCCCGTTTACTCGCACAGTTTATCAATGTTCTTTTTGGTATGGGAATATTGTTTATATTAGTCAAAATATTCAGATTGTTGGATATCCCTATGCCAAAACAAAAGATAGCACTCTGTGCTGTAGCTTTTATGCCGAATATGGCTATTTTTTCCGGTATCCTTTTGCGAGAAGCCTGGGTAGAGTTTTTTGTAGCTTTATCCGCTTTCCAATTTATCTTATGGTACATAAAAGGAAAGCAGTCAAATATGATAATGTGTATTCTTTCCGTCCTTGCGGCCTCCTATATGCATTCCGGAGTGATAGGCCTGTTGGGAGGATATATAGTAGGCTTTTTAGCATATGACCCAAGAGTGAGAGTTGTACAATTTACGCTTAAAACTATTCTAACCATCGTGGTATTGGGAATACTTTTTTTAGTTTTTGCTGGAAACTCGGCAGTGTTTCTTGGTAAATTTCAGACATTCGACCCCGGATCTTCTAATGAATTTCTAAAGTATGCCAATAAAATCGGGACGGGAAGTTCCGGATACCTGACATGGCTTCCTCCAACTAGTAACCCTATAATAGGATTACTGGTCGCTCCATTGCGTATGTTCTATTTCCTGTTTGCTCCTCTGCCAACAGAATGGCATCGTGTAAGCGATGTTATAGGATTTGTAATTGATGGAAGTATTTATATGTGGATGTGCTGGTTTATTCTAAAGAAATGTGCCCCTGTAGAGTATGTTTATTTGAAGAAGTTTCTTGTTGCATCATTTTTAACGGCTGCTTTTATCTTTGGTTATGGTACATCAAATGCAGGAACCGCATTCAGACATCGTGCTAAATTAATGCCGGTAATTGCGATGACTTTTGCCTTATCTCAGATGCGTGAAAATGAAGAAGATGAGTCTGATAGTGAAACTTGTGAAAAAGAAATCTATAGATGACAAATCAATCCAGAACATTCAAAAGTTTAAAAAACAGTCTTTATTCATTAGGATTCTATATCGTTAGTTTGGGACTGCAATTTTTCTCAAGAAAAATATTCTTGGAACAACTTGGAGCCGAAGTGTTAGGTTTAAATATAACAGCACTTAATTTGCTTCAGTTTATAAATCTTGCTGAATTAGGTATCACTTCAGCTGTCAGTTTTACCTTATATAAACCGATATACGAGCATAATACAAAAGCCATTAATGAAATTGTTACATTACAAGGGTACTTGTATCATCGAGTCGCATTATTTGTAATAGCAGCTTCCGGATTGCTGATGTTTTTCTTCCCTTGGATATTTCAAAAAATGGCACTTCCCTTATGGTATGCCTACGGTTCATTTGGGGTCTTATTATTCAGTTCTTTATTAACCTATTTTGTCAATTACAAACAGATAGTTCTGAGTGCCGACCAAAAAGGATATAAGGCCATTTATAGTTTTAAGGGCGTGAACTTGTTGAAAATATTTTTTCAGATTGCCACAGTATATTACACAAAAGATGGTTATGTATGGTGGTTGATCTTAGAAGCTTTATTTGCGGCTCTAGCATCTGTCGCATTGCATAAAACTACAATCCATGAATATCCTTTTTTGCATTCAGTGGATAATAGCTACAAAGAGTTGAAAGAAAAATACGGTGACTTTGTCATAAAAATCAAGCAGGTATTTGTTCATCGAATAGGTGGATTTGCTTTAACCCAATCTTCTCCACTTATTATATACGCTTATGCCAATTTGACTTTGGTTGCTATCTATGGAAACTACATGTTGGTGATATCAGGAATACTTGCGTTGGTAGGTTCCGCATTCAACAGTATTACCGCAGGAATCGGGAATTTAATAGCTGATGGAAACCTAAAACAGACTATTTCTGTATTCAACGAACTGTTTAGCCTACGTATGGCTATTTCAGGCATTATGACATTTGTCACAGGGTATATGATTTCAGATATGATTTCGTTATGGATTGGTAATCAATATAAGTTACCAAACACCACTGTCATATTGATGTTAGTGATTATGTTTATAAATTTGTCTCGCTACTCAATTGAGTCATTCATCAATGCATATGGTTTATATCATGACATTTGGGCACCTTTGACAGAATCAGTATTAAATATTGGTTTCTCAATTTTATTGGGGTATTATTATGGATTGAATGGGGTTCTATGCGGAGTTTTAATCAGTCTTGTTGTTATTGTTTTATTTTGGAAGCCATATTTCTTGTTCAGCCAACATTTTAAAGGGTATTTATACACATTTGTTTTATCATATATCAAGCATATTGTATTGCTAGTAGTTTCAGCTTTTATTTCGTATTACGTTTTATGTAATATTCCTACGCCGATTACCGATTCCCTTTCTAAGTTCTTTTGGAATTTAATGATGACATTGTTCATCAACACAACAGTAACTGTAGTTCTGTTTCTATTGTTCAAATGTGAAATCAATACTTTTTTTAGAAGAATTACAGCGATAATTAAATTAAGATTTTAATAATCCTTCTTTCTGTTTTAAATCTATCAAGATTTATGTTATTATGCAATAATGATGAACTATTTCGCATATAACATTCTGTAAGGAGAAGCGACAGGGTGTCTCATAGCTAAGGACGATATATAAATAAGACTATTAATATAAAGCACTTCATAATGATAAATAATCATGTAGTTATAATGGCAGGAGGCATTGGTAGCCGATTTTGGCCATTAAGTACACCTGAATATCCAAAGCAATTTATTGACATTTTAGGATGTGGAAAATCATTGATTCAACTAACGGCTGACCGCTTTGAGGGAGTATGTCCCAAAGAAAACTTTTGGGTGGTAACTAATGAAGCTTATGTTGATATTGTAAAGAAGCAACTACCTAATATTCCTAAGCGTCATATATTGGCTGAGCCTGAAGCCAGAAATACTGCTCCGTGCATAGCATGGGCATGTTGGAACATCCATCAAGAGTGTCCAAATGCAAATATTGTTATTACCCCTTCGGACACAGTGATCATGAATCCTGTTGAGCTCAAGAGAGTGATTATGAACTCTCTAAGTTTCACGAAGAATAATGATATTATCATGATTATAGGTATAAAGCCCTCTCGTCCAGAAATTGGTTATGGCTATATTGAATTAGCTAATCTTGTAAAAAATGAAATTTATCAAGTACAATCATTTAAGGAGAAACCTAATTTAGAGACAGCCAAAAGTTATTTGAAAAGAGGAAATTTCTTATGGAATGCTGGAATATTCGTATGGAACGTAAATACAATCATGAACTCTATCAGACAATATAAAGTAGATCTTGCTTCTAAGATGGATAAGATTAACGACACAGGTAAGGTAAAAGAGCTATTCCCTACATGCGAGAAAGTTTCAATAGACTATGCTGTAATGGAATTAGCCTCAGCAGATGGAAAGGTATATACACATCCAGCAGATTTTGGCTGGAGTGACTTAGGTAATTGGGCATCATTATACGACCAACTACCTAAAGATAAGAACGGTAATAGCGCAGTAGGAAATGTGGCTTTTTATGACTGTAACCATTGTGTAGTACATGCAAAGAATGTAAAAAAAATAGTAATACAGGGACTCGATAACTACATCATATCAGAGAATGATAGCTCTATTCTAATATGTAAACGAAACGAAGAGCAAAGGATAAAGGAATTCAGCGTATGTGGCATTAATTCATGGAACTAACTATTATTGATGTTTGGAAGTATGGAAGTATTATATATTACAGTTCCTTCTTTTTTTGATTTGGAAATATCCCTTATACGAGAGTTACAAAAGTTCTGTCATGTAAATGTTTTAATGTTTGTTGCTCCAGTCTCTATGCATAGTTCAGCTTTTGATGTTGAAACTTTGGGTGAAAAGGTCTGTATTTGCAAGTTTTCACAAATGAAACAGATGGAAAAATATGGAAATATGATAGACCTAGAGAGTTGGAATCTTGCAATAAATCCCTCTGGTAAATTATACGATAGTTATCGTTTATCAAAACTGGTAAAAATTTTTATTAGGGAGAATAAATTTGAATTTATCCATATAACAACATTTGGTGGTAAAAGTACACTATTTTTGTACTACACATTAAAAAAATGGAGAAATAAATTATTAACTATCCATGATGTTATTCCCCATTCTAAAAAAAGTTTCTTACGTAATGTAATATCATCATTGTATGTAAATTCTTTTAAAAACCTATTGGCTATGTCAAAGTCTCAGGGTATGAAACTTAAGAATTTGCATACTAATAAGAATATTTTTATTTCAAGATTAGGAATTTATGATTTCCTTAATTATTGTCATATTGGTAAAAATAAGTATGGTAAATACATATTATTCTTTGGCAGAATTGACGCCTATAAAGGAGTAGATATCCTCATACAAGCCTTTTTGAATAGTTCATTGCCTCTAATGGGATATAAATTAATCATTGCAGGAAAGGGCAATATATGTTTTCCGAAAGATAAAAATATAATTGAGATAAATCGATATATTACCAATGATGAATTAGCAACACTAATCAATCATTGTGAGTATGTTGTATTACCATATAGATCTGTCACACAAAGTGGTGTATTAATGAGTGCATTTGCGTTTAATAAATTTGTAGTAGCCTCTAATATAGGAGATTTTATGAGTGAAATAACACCACAAACAGGTATTTTAGCAAAAGCTGGTGATGTCAAAGAATTACAGGTAGCACTTGAAGATGCTATAGCATTAGATAAGTCTATTTCTAAAT
>ENA-OOWO01001510-OOWO01001510.1-human-gut-metagenome-genome-assembly--contig:-NODE-1510-length-14816-cov-2.425852_pt1 | contig 14816 bp, 8 predicted proteins | sample MGYA00241579_ERZ501327 | MGnify/ENA primary metagenome ERZ501327 (study PRJEB25962, sample SAMEA2042836) | human gut metagenome | biome: human gut; feature: human-associated habitat; material: faeces...
GGCAGCCATGCCGATGAAGTAAGCGGAAACAGCAACCAGAGAGGAACCACCGAACATTGCACCTGCGATCAGGCCGATGATGGGCATCTTAGCGCCGCAGGGGATGAAGCAGGTGGTCATAATGGTCATGCGGCGGTCACGCTCGTTCTCGATGGTACGGGAAGCCATAACACCGGGAACGCCGCAGCCGGTACCAACCAGAATGGGGATGAAGCTCTTGCCGGACAGGCCGAAGCGGCGGAAGATACGGTCCATGATGAAGGCAACACGGGCCATGTAGCCGCTGTCTTCCAAAAATGAAAGGAAGAAAAAGAGAACCACAATGGTGGGTAGGAAACTGAGCACACTGCCCACGCCATTGAAAATGGCATCAATAATCAGTGAATGAATGGAGGCATTGACCTGAAGTGTCGTCAACAGGGCATCCGTATAATCCGTGGCGCACCCAATCAGCCAGTCAAGTGCATCATTGAGCCATACACCGATCACATTAAAGGTGAGCCAGAAAACCAAAGCCATGATGGCAATGAAGGAAGGAATGGCTGTGTATTTGCCCGTCAACACTTCATCGATTTGAAGGCTGCGAATGTGTTCACGACTCACACGTGGTTTTACCACCGTTTGGCGACAGACCTTATCAATAAATGAAAAGCGCATGTCGGCGATGGCGGCTGCGCGATCCAGTCCGCGTTCGGCTTCCATCTGCTTGACAATGTGGGCCAAGGTTCGTTTTTCATTGATGTCTAAATCGAGTTGATCAATGATGAGCGTGTCGCCCTCGGCAATTTTGCTAGCTGCAAAACGAAGGGGAATATTGGCTTTTTGTGCATGATCCTCAATGATATGCATGATGCTGTGCAGACAACGGTGCACGGCACCTCCATTATCTTTGGAGTCGCAGAAATCCTGAACCGCGGGAGGCTCTTGAAATTTGGCAACGTGCAAGGCGTGGTCAATTAATTCTTCAATGCCTTCGCCTCGGCTTGCAGAAATCGGCACCACCGGCATTCCAAGAAGCGCTTCCATCTCATTGACGCGAACAGAACCTCCGTTTGCCCACACCTCATCCATCATATTAAGTGCGAGCACCATGGGACGCCCCAACTCCATCAGCTGCATGGTCAGATAGAGGTTGCGTTCAATATTGGTCGCATCAACAATATTGATGATGGCTTTAGGATTTTCCTTCAGAATAAATTCACGCGAAACGATTTCTTCGTTTGTGTAAGGTGAAAGAGAATAAATGCCCGGCAAGTCCGTCACCAGCGTTTCATTGTGGCCGATGATGGAGCCGTCTTTTCGGTCAACCGTGACACCCGGGAAATTGCCTACATGCTGATTGGAGCCGGTTAAGCGGTTAAAAAGGGTAGTTTTCCCGCAATTTTGGTTGCCGGCTAAAGCAAAAGTGATGGTTTCGCCTTCTGGAAGCGGGTGCTCGTGTTCCTTGACATGATACTTACCGCCTTCGCCATAGCCCGGGTGCATGATTTCTTCAATTTCAGCTCGCGTTTCTTTTTGAGGCAATTCATCCCGAATATCGGTGATAGTGATTGCTTGAGCTTCGGCGACACGAAGGGTGAGTTCGTAGCTTCGAATTCTCACTTCAATGGGATCACCCATTGGAGCACGTTTGACCATTGTGACCGTTGCCTGGGGGATTAAACCCATATCAAGGAAATGCTGACGGAGGGCTCCGGTTGCTCCCACTGATTCAACGGTTGCGCTTTGGCCAATAGGAAGATCATTTAAGGTAACGGGCATCTTTTATTTTCTTTCGCTTTTTTTTCGTACGGTCTTGTTGTACGAAATTTTGTTCGTGCATTTTAGTGCAGTCGGACTAGAGGTGCTAATGAGAAACAGGGGTTGTATCACTTACCGATATTTTTAAATTTGAAAATTTCATTAAATGAAATTTAAAAACTAATATCAATGAAATATCAAAATTATGATCAATGGAAATTAAGAATTTGAATCAATAGAAACACTGAATTTAACTCAAAGAATTTTGTAATGCATTGATTAATAAAGTAATTTAGGAGAAATGTTCAGTTAATCTAAAGAAAAGGCAGACCGAGCGAGTTATCTCGCTCGGCCACTGAGATTAATGTGGAAGTCGTTTAATGAGAACGGAGGTATCGCTTCTGCCTTCGCCTTTGGCTTGCAGTTCACCGTAAAACTGATCAATCAATGCCACGGTTGGCAAGCTTGAACCGTTTTTCTTAGCTTCCGCGAGACACAACCCTAAATCTTTTCTCATCCAATCAATCGCAAAACCAAAATTGAATTGGTTATCGATCATCGTGCCACCTCTATTGTCCATTTGCCAACTTTGGGCGGCTCCTTTGCCGATCACTTCCAAAACTAGTTTCATATCAAGACCGGCATTTAACCCGAACGCAATGGATTCAGACAGCGATTGAACGATGCCGGCAATGCAGATTTGATTGCACATTTTGGCTAATTGTCCGCAACCAACTTCACCGATGCGGGTGACCGCTTGGGCAAAGGCCATGATAACGGGACGAGCGGCCTCAAAAGTGGCTTGTTCAGCTCCGCACATAACGGTGAGCACGCCGTTGACTGCTCCGGCTTGACCGCCAGAGACGGGTGCATCCATGAACCTAAGACCCATTTCTTTGGCTTTCTGTGCCAACTCACGAGCAACTAGCGCACTGTCAGTTGTGCAGTCCACCAAAGTCGCACCGGCTTTCATGCCGGCAAAAGCGCCGTCTTTTCCCAAGACAACGCTGCGAAGGTCGTCATCATTGCCCACACAGGTGAAAACAAAGTCCGCATCTTCAGCGGCCTCTCTCGGTGTTGAGGCACAAAGACCGTTATATTCGGAAGCCCACTTTTGGGCTTTGTGAGCGGTTCGGTTATAGACCGTAACACGGTGACCCGCACGGGCAAGGTGACCCGCCATGGGATAACCCATGGTTCCTAATCCAATGAAAGCAACGGTTTTAGGATCACATGCTTCATAAACTTTGTCCATCTCGGACTCCCTATATGAAAAGCGCCTTTTGTCTAATGATTAACGATTAACGAACACCGCGTTCCTTGATGGTCGCCTCGGCGATCTGCACGCACTTGCGGGCAAGGGTGGCAGTCGGGTCAACGATGGCAACGGTCTTACCGGCCACTTCAAAATTATCCGTTTCATGGAAAATCAACGGCAATTCCGTGCAGCCTAAAATCAAAACGTTGCAGTCGTAGGTCTTCACCAGGTATTCGGCAGCGCTATAGAGATCGTCATAGCATTCGCCTGTGGTGTAGCCGGCCTTGGCGCCCTTCGGACCATAAATGGCGCTCATCACGCGCTTTTGATGTTCTTCATCAGGCGTGAACATCTTCATATCCATCTTGGCGGCTTTCTTGCCATAGATACCGGTGGCAATCGTACCGCTTGTGGCCATCAAGCCCACGCGTGCATCTTTGCCGAACTTGGCTTGGATTTCATCGAGCATGGTTTGTTGCATATCGATGAAGGGGACGTCCAAGTGGCGAAGCAATCTGGGCAAGAATGCGTGAGCGGTGTTGCACGGAATGATGATGTAGTCACAGCCGTCTTTTTGCAAGCGCTTGGCGCAGTTATACATGGCGATTGTAGGATCGGGACCGCCATTTAAGAGGCAAGCCGTGCGGTCATCAATTTGCGGATTTTGTTCAATCACCACTTTAAAGTGTTCTTGGTCGTTCTTGGCAGGCGTTGCCTTGACGATCTTGTCGTAAAGGTCAACCGTTGCGGCCGGTCCTAAACCGCCGATAAGACCAAGCTTAAAGGGCTTCGGAAGCTTCTTCGTGCAGTGGGTCAAGGCGGCCTTGGCAAACATTTCGAAGACATTCATGACGGGCAAGCCCATCTTCACCAATGCAGCGGCATTCAAAGCAAATTGCGTGCAGTTGGGGACGATGACCTGGGCTCCTTTTTCAACCATATGCTGGCAAATAGGAGCCAGTGTTTGAGCCGCCTCATCGCTTGCGCCCTCAGCGCGAATCTTTTCGCGCAACTCATCGAGCACCTTCGTTTCCTCTTCTGAGGGGAAGACGAGCTTCATTTGCTTAGAGAGATCACAAGCACCGTCAACGCAAGCCGATGCATTGCCGGCATCAAGCACACCCATAACGGGCATTTCGGTGCCCATTTGGCTCATCAGGGCGCTCTTCATGTCAAGAATCGGCGTTTGAATTTCGCGTTGGATTTCATGAATGTAGGAGCCACACTTGAAGTCGGGGACCAAAATGAGGTCCACGCCCATGTCAGCTAAAAGTTCCGATTCATTGAAGATGAAAATCTTTCGGTCGCTGACAGCGAAAACAGGATCAGGATCGATCTTGAAATTATCTTCGGTCATGACGACACTCAGATCATCATCTCCCAAAGCAAGCAGTTGTGTTTTAACTTCCATGGCGGCACGGCGATTCAAGCCGGCCACAATGCCTAGTGTTTTCTTTTGGGTCATAGACAGCTCCTCAAGACTTCTCGTAATAAAGTAAGCGCACAAAAACCAACCTGCGGTCGGAATTACTCGCTTCGCTACAATCAAGTGTAATACAATCCGTTCAGTTCAATTGAAGAATTTGTTGGCAAAAAGTAACGCAAGCGATAGGCCATGATGCAAAAAGAAAAAATACTGGTGACAGGCGGGGCGGGTTTCATCGGATCGCACTTTGTTGACGCCGCCTTGGCAGCGGGCTACAGTGTTTTAACGGTTGATAAACTGGACTACTGCGGCAACCTGCTCAATCTTGAAAAAGCACTTCAAAACAAGTCGCATAAGTTTCTTCAGGCCGATGTTGCCGATGCTGATGCAATGCTTGAGGCGATAAAAAGTTTTAAACCGAACGCCATTGTCCACTTGGCAGCTCAAACGCACGTTGATCGTTCTATTGACGATCCTTCGGTTTTTATTGAAAACAATGTGACGGCGACACAAAAGTTGCTGGAAGTGGCACGTACCTATTGGAAGGCGATGCGAGGAGCAAGAAAAGAGTCCTTCCGCTTTATCTATGTTTCAACCGATGAAGTGTACGGATCTCTTCAGGCCAACGACCCTCCTTTTGCCCTTACGAGCCGCTATCGGCCAAGCAGCCCCTATGCGGCAAGTAAAGCTGCAGGCGAAATGATTGCTCTCAGTTATTGGCGAACATTTGGCTTTCCGGTCATTGTGGAGCATGCCTGTAACAATTACGGGCCAAGACAATTTCCCGAGAAATTGATTCCGCTTATGATTGATCGAGCCCGAAGCGGTTTGACTTTACCCCTATACGGCAATGGAGAAAATATCCGCGAATGGATGTATGTGACCGATCATGCGGCGGCTCTCTTGCAGATAGTTAAAAAGGGCAGAGCAGGGGCCACATACAACATCGGAACCGGTGAAGAGGTACCGAACATCAAACTGATTCGTGCGCTTTGCACTTTGATGGATTCAGCCTGCCCGGGTTTATTGCCTCATGAGGAAGCCATCACGTTTGTCAGTGACAGACCCGGACACGATTTCCGTTATGCCATGGATAGCGTGGACAGTGAGCGTGAATTGGGATTTGCTCCGAAAGTGCGCTTGATCGAAGGCCTTCATCGAACGCTGCAGTGGTATTTGGAAAATGATGCCTGGCTTGATTCCGTTAAAAGCGGTGTGTATCCGGATTGGGTTAAACGTTATGGGAAGCTGTGATGAAAATTGAAAAAACAGCGTTTGAAGGTTTAATCAAAATTTTTCCCGATCTGCATCGGGACAACCGCGGTACTTTTTGCGAAGTTTGGCAGGCGGTCCGTTATGAAGATTTGTGGCCGGAATTAACCTTTGTGCAAGATAACTTATCCGTTTCTAAAAAAGGAACGCTCAGAGGGCTGCATTTTCAAAAAAAACATCCTCAGGGCAAACTGATTACCGTTGTGCAGGGTGAGATTTATGACGTAGCGCTGGACTTAAGGAAAGAATCTGAGACATTTGGACGGTGGTTTGCCACAACACTCTCTGATAGGGATTTCAGTCAACTCTACATTCCGGAAGGCTTTGCCCATGGTTTTTTGACGCTATCTGACGTGGCTCGGGTCTGGTATCGTTGCACGGATTTTTATTACCCAGAAGACGAGGCGGCCATTGTTTATAACGATACTAATTTAGCCATTGATTGGCCTGATGTCGGTCCCTTGACCGTCTCCGAAAAAGATCGATTGGCACAAACGTTTTTTGCCTGGCGTCAAAGCGAAAATTTTTGAGAATTTTCCTTTCTTTTTTTGGCACAATACTGCCTTTTCATTGCCTGTTGAATGAGAAGTAAAGATGGTGAGTTTTATCGATAAATTAAATCCTGAACAGAAAGCAGCCGTAACGCTTCCAGCAGAGAGCGCCTTGATTCTGGCTGGTGCCGGATCGGGCAAAACCCGCGTGCTTACAACCCGAATTGCATGGCTTATTGAGCAGTCAATGGCCAGTCCCTTGGAAATTCTCGCCGTGACATTTACCAATAAAGCGGCAAAAGAAATGCTCACTCGCATTCAGGCGTCCATCCCCGTGAACACTCGCGGTATGTGGGTAGGGACATTTCATGGTCTTTGTAACCGCATGCTCAGACGCCACTTTAAGGAAGCGGGCCTGCCACAGACATTCCAAATTCTGGATCAAACCGATCAGCTCTCCGCGATTAAACGACTAATGAAGGCGCATGGTATCAGCGTTGATGAGTATCCGCCTAAAGACGTGCAAAACTATATCGCCAGCGCTAAAGAAGAGGGGTTGCGGGCGTGCGACATGACCGCGGAATTCGGTAAAAAAGAAAATATGGCCAAGATCTACGCGCTCTACGAAGAGCAGTGCAATCGTGAGGGCGTGGCGGATTTCGGCGAATTGTTGTTGAGAAGTTATGAGCTTTTGGCTCGAAATGAAATGATCCGCAGGCATTATCAGGATCGTTTCCGTTTTATTTTGGTCGATGAGTTTCAGGATACAAACCGTCTGCAGTACAAATGGCTTAAATTGCTTGGTGGTTTTTCACCCGCCGGTGTCAGGGAATTTGACGGCAACTGTGTCTTTGCCGTGGGTGACGATGACCAATCCATTTATGCTTTCCGCGGAGCCAACGTCGGCAATATGATGGATTTTCAAAGGGATTTTCAGATCCGTCACCTCGTTAAGCTTGAACAAAATTACCGCTCTTTCGGTCACATTCTCAACGCCGCCAATGAATTGATTGCGCACAATGATGACCGTTTGGGTAAAGACCTTTGGACGAGTTCCGGAGACGGTGAGCGTATTCGAGTGTTTCGTGCCAGCGATGATCGCGATGAGGCACAGTATTGTGTTCAGGAAATCCGTGAGGCCGTGGGGCGCGGTGTTAAAAAACATGAAATCGCTATTTTGTATCGATCCAATGCCCAAAGCCGCGTGATTGAACAGGCGCTTGTGGGAGCGGGTATCCCCTATAAGGTTTACGGAGGATTGCGCTTTTTTGATCGAGCCGAAATTAAACACGCTTTAGCCTATTTGCGTTTGATTGAAAATCCGAAAGATGACACGGCTTTTTTGCGTGTGGTGAATTTCCCGATGCGCGGAATCGGTGCTAAGAGCATTGAAACGTTGCAGCAAAAAGCCATTGAAGCCAATGAAAGTCTTTATGAAGCTACGCAAAGTCTTGAAGGCGCGGCGGGAACCAAGCTTCGCGCCTTCACGCAGCTTATTGATGCGATGCGCTTTGAGTATTCGTGTTTGCCTCTGCCTGATATGATCGCGGCGGTGACGGATCGCTCAGGACTAAATGATCATTACAAAAAAGACCGTGAAGGGCAGGAGCGCCTTGAAAACTTGGAAGAACTGCAAAATGCGGCTCAGGCCTACCTCAAGGAAGAAGGCATAAGCATTGAAGCGCGCAGCGACGAAGTGGAAGCCGACGGCGCCGATGATGAGATGACTTCATTGGCGGGCTTTTTGTCTCATGCGGCGTTAGAAGCAGGAGATAACCAAGCGCAAAAAGGGGAAGACGCCGTGCAGCTGATGACGGTGCACGCTGCCAAGGGTCTTGAATTTGACATTGTGTTTATTACCGGTGTTGAAGATGGGCTTTTCCCGCACGCCAACAGCGCCAATGACCCCAAGGGACTTGCTGAAGAGCGCCGCTTAATGTACGTGGCTATTACCCGCGCGAGAAAAAATCTGCACTTAAGTTTTGCTCTTTCAAGAATGCTTAGAGGGCAATACATGGATTCCGGTCCCAGTCAATTTATCAATGAAATTGATGAGGAGCATTTACTATTCCTCTACGATCGCAAACGTTCCGTGGCTATCGAAGATGAGGATCAGTCCTTAAGTTGGAATGAGGGCTATTCATCACCTCGTTATGGTCGTTCGGCAGGTTTTCGTTCGTCTGCCGGATACGGCGGTCGCTATGGCTCTTCTTCAGGGTATGGGCGCGCTGGCTCCTACGGGGGGGCCACCGGTTTTGCACGAGCCAAAATGGATCCTGCTGTCAAGAAGATGGCAGCGAAGGCAGAATTCAAAGGATTTTCCATTGGCAATCGCGTTCGTCACGCCCGTTTCGGAGAAGGTTCTGTAGTGGGCCTGACAGGTTTGGGAGACGATGCGCGTATCCGTGTGCAGTTTGATGATGTCGGAACTAAAGAGCTGCTTTTGTCTCTGGCTAAATTAACTAAACTCTAAATTCTAACGAGGCTTGGGGAGGAAAAGATCCTCCCCTTTTGTTGTTGATCGATTACATATTTTTTGGGAAAAGTCCGACCAATTTTTTGGAGTAATCGGCGTATTTTTTGTGTTGCGATAAAAACGCCTGACTGGATTGCTCCAATTTTTTCTTGTTTAAGTAAATTTTTTAACATAGCCTCTTGCAAACCGAAAAAACCTCTGATAATATACGCAACTCGCAACAGGCACGTAGCTCAGTTGGTTAGAGCATCACCTTGACATGGTGGGGGTCGTTGGTTCGAGTCCAATCGTGCCTACCAAAATTTTTGAAAAAGGAATCTGGATTTCAGGTTCCTTTTTCTGTTTCTAGTCTGCGCTTTCCTAATTTGTCCATTATTTTGCATGGCTAACACTTAAGTCCCATTGGGAGTCATAAGTGCTGGAGCGGACATTCAATAGCCCCAAAATGGTGTGATAAAGGTGGTCGTGTGCGACGGGCTTGTGGCTATTTTCTTCAATCACCCGTGTATCAATGGTGTAGTTTTTCTTAAATGGCTCTGAAAACCACATCACCATCGGTACGATTTTTTGTTCGTCTGGTGCGATGTAGTATGGTGCTCCATGAAGGTATAGACCGTTTTCGCCCAAGCTTTCTCCGTGATCAGATAGGTAGATTAAGGCGGTGTTGATATCCGTTCTATTCTGTAATTTGCGGATCAATTCCGCGACAACACGGTCGGTGTAGCGAATGCTGGAGTCGTAGGCCGCCCGAATGCTCTCCTTTGAGCAGCTCTTAAAGGTTGGATCGGTGCATTCTTTGCCGAATACCTTTTCGGACTCGGTGGAGCGCTTATAGTAAGCGGGGCCATGCGAACCCATCATGTGTAAAAACAGTACGGCGTGGCTTTGAGTGTTTAGGGCATCGAAAGCCTCGTCAATCGAACGGTTGAATACACCGTCCATGCAGGCGCCTGCATGGCAGTAAAGAGGATCCGGAGTGGGTTTGATGACGCGAACACCATCGCACGTTCCTTTGCAGCCTGATTGGTTGTCGACCCACGTGACAGAAAATCCTGAGCGTTTCAGTAAAGAAGGAAGAGATTCCTCGGAGAGAATTCTTTTTCTGTCGTAATCTCGACGACCAACGCGGCTTAACATACAGGGCAGAGAAACATCGGTACTCGTGCCGCAAGCCTGAACTTTGGGGATATTGATGATATTGAGTTTTGACAACTCAGGATTGGTCGGTTTTTTGTAGCTTGCCAACTGCCAGTTGGCAGAGCGGGTTGTCTCACCGATCAGAACAACGAACAGGGTCGGCTTATCAGATGTGAAAATAGCTTTCGGGGATGCATCAACAATCACTTTCTGTACTTTTTCCGGATTTTGATCTCTAAGCAGAGTGCTGCTTGTCGAGTACACAATGTTGACGGGGGCAAACAAGTACCTCAGACTTTTATCGCCCCGCATTAGAGCGGAAAAAGGTTGTAGCTGCACAAAGAGCACAAAAACACCGCATAAAAGCGTGACAACACATATACCGAGTCTTTTTAGTTTGGATTCAGGGCGTCTGGAAGAACGAAGTCTATTGATTAGCAACAGTCCAGGTAGACTGATAAGAATGAAGTTGAGGGCTAATGACCAGGACCAGTAACCACTTGCCTCATGAAAGTCTGTCGCCAAAAAGTTTCTGACCATGTCCGGTGTCATCGCGATTCCATAGTAAAGCCAAACGACCAGAGAGGTAGCCCCCAATAAGGTCAGCAAAATCATCAGTCCTTTAAAAATTAACCGAGGCAGTAATCCGAGTAAGGCAATTATCGACATTGAAAGAAAAAAGACGGAAACGCTCACGGCTAAGGCGAGAAGTAATGTAGGCAACAGGTCGTCTTTATTAATGGATGCGCTTTTTATGATTGAATTCACGATGGGAGCATTAAAACATACCGTCCAGAAGAGCGCAGTCAAAAATAAAAAATGATTGAAAGCGATTTTTCGGGGTAAAGTCAAAATGCGTCTCAGAATATTTTGGCGATCAAAACAAAGCACATAAAGAGAGGCGCAGATTATCCAATCAATAAGCGCAGTGGCCAAGGTGTGGGAGAGAAAATGCGCGCCTTGCGCGATGCGAGTCATGGAGCAAATTGCCCCGAATAAAAGAACCGCTACAAGTGTTTTTTGAGCTAGTTGAGGATATTTGTCTCTTAGTGCAAAAAACAGTGCGAAAAGGCAAAAACCGGTTGCGGAGTGACCGGAAGGCCAACAGCGCCCTTCTTGAAAGACCCAAGACCATGTCGGGTCGCGCAGAGCATGATCTCCTGAAAAATAAGAGACGGACCAAGGACAATAAAGGCCGGTGCTTGCTTTTAACCAACAGATGACTAGAACACTGACGAGCATTGCGATAAATATGTAAAGCGGACGATAAATCCAATAAGAATCCTGTTGCAAACCTCTACGATAGGCGATCAGATTTTTTAGCAGGACATACACTGAAGCCAAGGCAACGCCGATGGGAATGATTTTGCTTAATTTATACAGAACAACATTAAAGAAAAATTCATTTTTCAGTGGCCATCCTTGTCCGTCAAAAAACAAGTGACTAATGGCTATATCCAGAGTCTGGGGCGGAAATAAAATTAAAAGATTCAGGCACCACAGAGGCAAAAAAATCCAAATCCAGAAGGAAAAGCCTTTTGTGTTTTCGCTTTGCAAAATACCTATCTCCACTCAACATTTCTGATCATTGCAGTATCCATTCCAGGTGGCTAAAAGCGCGTCAAAGTGACGTGAAAGAACTGTCAAAATACTTGATAGGTGTCAAGACAGAGTCGGTTTGAAATTGAAAGTCATACGTCTAACGTGCAGACTGTATTGAGAGGTGAAACAGCACAGAAGGAAATGTAATGAACCCGACAGTTTTAGTAGTGGATGACAGTGCGGATATCCTTTGTAATGTTCGTGACTGCCTTGAGATGAATGATATGTCGGTCGAAACAGCTATCAATGGCAGGCAAGCTTTGGATCGAATGTCTAAAAAATCCTATGCCGTTTGTGTTCTTGATATCGGGTTGCCGGACATAGATGGCTTGACTGTATGTAAAACATTGCGTGCGAATGGCGATAAAACACCAATTTTGATGTTAACGGCACGTGACAGTATTGATGATCGGGTAAACGGTTTGGGAGTCGGGGCCGATGATTACCTGATCAAACCATTTTCTTTGCGAGAATTGAATGCCCGGGTTCAGGCTCTTATTCGTCGTGCCTATGGTGATAGCACGATGAAACTCAAAGTCGGAGACCTGGTGTTTGATCTGTCGACAACACAAGTCTGTCGTGGCGGCAAACCTATTAAGTTGAATCCGACCGGTTTAACCATCTTGAAAGAATTGATGCTAAGAAGTCCGGCTATTGTGAGCCGAAGCCGTCTTGAAGCTCAAGTCTGGGGAGGGACCGCGCCGGACTCTGATAGTCTGAGGGCTAACATCTATCTTTTACGCCAAGCAATTGACAAAGCGTTTGATAAAAAATTGATTCACACGCATCCGGGTTTGGGTTGGTCCATTAATGAATGAGGCGGAAGATGCATAAACCGTTTGGGCTGGCACAGCGTATTTTCTTAGGATTTGCCCTTCAGCTTTTATTAATTGTGGGGATCTATTCGGTGGCGATGATGCAGTCGACCGAATTCATGGAAAATGTTCTTGTGAGTGAAATGCTTCGCGAAGAACTTGAAATGAGTGTGCAGGAGCTCAATTCCCATGAAGAATTGCAATTGCCGCCCTCAATGAAAATATTCAGCAATGACCCTCGGCTTGATCCTATCCCGTCTAACCTGGCCCGTGTGCCGGAGGGGTTCTCCGATTTTCTGACAGATGAGTCCTCATTTTTCTACCGACTTGAATCCGGACGATACTCTTATATCTTGGTGAGAGATCAGTATGATTTCGAGCGCAGCGAGCGGATTTATGATGTTGTCATCTTAATTTGCAGTTTATGCGTCTTAGCCGTTGGTTTGTTTTTCGCTTGGTGGTGGGTGAGACGTCGTGTGATCAAACCGGTGCATGATCTGTCCGCACAAGTACGAACCATTGCGGCAACTCGGACCTATCAGCCGTTGCAAGGCAATTTTGCTAATGATGAAGTCGGGGAACTGGCTCGAATTTGCGACAATGCTTTAAAGCGCTTCCATGAAGCTTTGTCACGTGAACGACTTTTTACCGCCGATATCAGTCACGAGCTTCGCACACCGCTTACGATTATCCAAACCAGTGCGGAATTGCTTCATATGAAAGGCGCCAACGTCGGAGAGGCAAAACGAAATGAGTTATTGGAAAGAATTTTGGGATCTTGTCAGTCGCTTCATGACCTACTGAATATTTTCTTAAATCTTGCTCGCAACACCTCTTTCGAGATTCAGGAAAGTGACACCGTTCACGATACGTTAAATTCGATGCTGGACTACTACCATCCTTATGCAAAAGAAAAGGGGTTGGAGTTGATTTTTGAAGTCAAGGACACTTGTCCCGGATTTTATTCTCCGGTAGTGATTGGTACCATAGCCGGTAATTTAATTAAAAACGCTCTTTTGTATACCGCTCAGGGGTATGTGAAGGTGACAGAAACGGCGACTGGATTTGAGGTGGTGGACACAGGGCCGGGAATTGATTCTGAAAATAAAGATCGTATTTTCAGTCCGCATACGCGGGCGACTGATCAGCAACAAGGCAGTGGTATGGGATTGTCCATTGTTAAGCGGTTGTGTGATCGTTTTGGCTGGAAAGTTGAATTAGTATCTCAACAGCCTCAAGGGGCGTGCTTCAAAATTGTGCTATTAACAGGAAAAACAGTTGCCCGAGCCGATCAGAGTCGTTAGCGGATGATATGTCGGCGCATTAAAGCGGTAAGTAGCAGAAGTGAAAGAAAAGCGAAAAAGGTTCCGAGAGCAATGGTTCGTTTCTAAATAGGAGGTTGAAATTTGATTGCCCCAATCTGTTTCAATCTTCCGTAAAGGCCTTTTGTCGTGTTTTTTGCCACTTAGGCAAAAGCGTGACAGCGAGCAGTGTAAAAGCCAAGACGAGTAACACCGCGGAAATGGGACTGGTTAAAAATACTGTCGCGTCTCCCCGGGAAAGAAGCATTGCGCGGCGCAGATTTTCTTCCATCATCGGCCCCAACACAAAACCCAGGATCAACGGGGCGGGTTCACAGCGCAGCTGATAGAAGATGTATCCCAATAGGGCAAAGGCGGCCATGAGCACGATGTCATAGTTGTTGTAGTTGATGGAATAGACACCCACCGCACAGATAGCCAAAATGGCAGGGAAAAGGAAGCGGTAGGGGACTTTTAAAATCTGTACCCAAAGGCCGGCAAGAGGCAGATTCAAAACCACTAAAAAGAGGTTGCCGATCCACATGGAAACGATGAGTCCCCAGAAGAGCGACGGGTTGTTGGTCATTACCTGCGGGCCCGGAGCAATGTCGTGGAGCATCAGAGCGCCGATCATCAGAGCCATCACGGCATTAGACGGAATGCCGAGCGTGAGCATCGGAATGAAGCTCGTCTGAGCACCCCCGTTGTTGGCGGATTCGGGACCCGCGACGCCGCGGATGTTCCCTTCGCCGAAGCGCGGTTCGGCCTTGTCGCCGGCAAGCTTCTTTTCAAGGGTGTAGGACGCAAAAGAAGAGAGCAGTGCGCCGCCGCCCGGGAGAATGCCAAGGAATGAACCGATCAGTGTGCCGCGGGTAATCGGGCCGGCAGAAATTTTGAGGTCATTTTTGGACGGGAGTACGCGGCCCACAGGAACGGGCTTGGCTTCTCGGTCTCCGAGCACATCCAGATTGCGGATGATTTCAGCAAAACCGTAGACGCCCATCGAGAGCGCGACGAAGTCAAAGCCGTCCATCAGCTCGTCAATGCCGAAGACATAGCGGAGCGCTCCGGAATTGACATCCATGCCGACGCAGCCGAGCAGAATGCCGATCAGGATCATGCCGACCGCTTTCAGAAGCGAGCCGGATGCAAGCACAACAGCGCCGACCAGGCCCAGAACCATCAGGCTGAAGTATTCGCGGGGGCCGAATTGGAAAGCGACTTGCGTGAGGGGTTCAGCAAAGGCGGCAATCACCACAGTGGCAAAGCATCCGGCGATGAAGCTGCCGATGGCGGCG
>ENA-OOWO01001511-OOWO01001511.1-human-gut-metagenome-genome-assembly--contig:-NODE-1511-length-14812-cov-2.832283_pt1 | contig 14812 bp, 16 predicted proteins | sample MGYA00241579_ERZ501327 | MGnify/ENA primary metagenome ERZ501327 (study PRJEB25962, sample SAMEA2042836) | human gut metagenome | biome: human gut; feature: human-associated habitat; material: faeces...
CGGGACCGGCCTGAAAAACAACTATTTTTGCCGCAAGAAATGAGGATGACGGATTCCTCCTGTCTATTGCCTGTCCGGTGAGAATCTAAAATACCATGCGGTTTTTCTGTCTTCGGCATATTTGGAGAAATATTCAAGGATATGGAATGAGAACGGCAATATGTGATATTGCGGAAGGAACGGATATGGGATTGGAAACAGGAAGCATGTCCGGGCTTTCATGCGGTTTATACGGCAGTGTTGATTTTGGGGAGGATTACAGGGAAGTGACAGGAAGGTTAGCCGTTCCGGAGAAATTGTATGTGTACGTTGTTCCTTTCGAAATACGGAGTCTTTTAAAATCATGGAAGACCTCATTCGGGAATGTGTTCCGGACAATACCCCGCCACGGAACGGTTATGACACTTGATATCAGGCCGTAAGCCGTTCCGTAGCTTCAGTATCCCATATCCCATGCATGAATGTGGATCAGGCGGCATTTCACCTCCTTGCCCCGTTTACGGACATGCCGATGCGTTGCCTGCCGGAATTCTCATTCAAGCAGTTTTCGTCCGCCATCATCTTCCAGCACACGCATCTGCTGGATGGCTATCCGGTTCAGTCTCACGAGCCGTTCGCCCTGCGGTATGCCCTGGTCTATGAATACGGCGTTCAGGTTTTCCATATTGGAGAGGCAGATCAGTTCATTGATGGAGGCATAGTCACGGATATTGCCCTTCAGACCGGGATTCTGCTCACGCCACATCCTGGCGGTCATCCCGAACATGGCCACGTTGAGCACGTCCGCCTCTTCCGCATAGATGACGCCGGCCTGTGCGGGGGTGACTTCCACCGGTATCAGGTTCTGCCTGATGGCATCGGTATGTATGCGGTAGTTGATCTTTGACAGTTCCCGTTTCGCACTCCAGCCGAGCTGGGCCTGTTCCTCCTCTTTCAACCGCTGGAACTCTTTCAGCAGGTACAGCTTGAATTGAGGGGATACCCACGTGGCGAACTCGAACGCGATATCCTTGTGCGCGTAAGTCCCTCCATAGCGTCCGGCCTTGGCGATGATACCCTTGGAGTTGGTCTTTTCCACCCATTGTTTGACGGAAAGGACGAAACGGTTCAGCCCGGCCTCGTTTTTAATTCCCTCGAATTCGGGGGAATTAAAATCCGGATTATACATTTCTTCCCATATTCCGAGAAACTCGATTGTATTTTTATTGCGCAACCATTTTTCGATCAGAGCCAAGCCGTTTTCAATGTTACGCACCATATCCGTTAATGATATGTAGTCTTTATCATCGTGGTTGATGATAGTTATTTCTGTATTTTGAACTTTTATTTTTGCCATTGTACTATCTTATCTAATTTGTAATTACCGGAGCACAAAGGTATAAACTTTGTTTCAATACCGGCAGGAATACTACCGGATTATTGTAATTTTGTTACTTTTATTTTCCCTCTGTTATCGTCTGTGATTATACCAAACTGTAAAGCCGATAATGATTGCGTTACTGATTATCATGAGAGTAAGAAATATCCATGAAAGACTTTGTAATCGTTTGATTTGGAAAAACTCGCTGTTTGCCCAAAATACGACACCAAAGAACATGGCAAGGAATACGAACGTGATCGCAAAACAATAGAACAAGCTGTCAGGAACGACTATACGTTCCGTTTGCTTGCGAATAGTCCTTTCATGCTCTGCCATGCGTTGCTCCATTTTCTGATATTGGGCAGATAATTGCTCCACCGATTTTGCACCTTGATTTTCAAGTGTGTCGGTAAACATACGACAAAAGGTATCGGACACATCTTTGATATGTTCAATCGTTTCAGGCGGGATAACCACAGTGGAAGCGTTACGAATGTCATCCAGTCTTTTGTCAAGCGTGGTATCAAGTTTGTCTGTCTTTTCACAGAGCATTTCAGTGGCATTACAAACGGCAGCCAACTGCTGTGAACATACCTTGACTTCCTGTAAAAGCTCGGTTGCACTTTGAACTTCGGGAGCCTTGTTTATCTCTTCTTGAATCTTACTGATTCCCATTATGTCTTTACCCATAGATTGTTACCTCCTTATCCCTGTTTTCGGTTTCTTTCCTAAGTGGCGGCTTGCCGCATCCATACAGCGACGTGCCCATTTCATATCGTCTTCATCCTTGTCTCTCCATGGAAGTTCGCTTTGGCTACCGCCACCTCCACCGATTACCGGAGCTTGATTCAATGCTGCCAATTCTACAAAAATGGCTGCTGCCAGATTGGTCAGTTCTACGGAATTAGCCACAGTCCGGTAGTCGTATTCATCCTCAAAAAGATTCATCACCTTTTCAGGAAGATAGTATTTGTAACTTTCTCCTTCGTGGTGGATAGTGTACGGAACAGTACCGGTTTTCCATTGCGAGTAGTCGTGCGCCGGGATTTGCTGTGTTTTTGCAATCGGCTTTGTTTCCCCCTGTTTCGTCTTTGTCGAAATTTTGTTTTCGCCTGTCGGACGAAGTGCGTTCCATGTTTTGGGCAGATTTGCAACGGTCAGTTTGCGACCTTTACCCAAGTCTGACGCTTTGTAACTTACAGTTCCCATGACAAGTGCGTAACCATGAATGCCACCTTGTTTGTCAGGGCGTGTAACGACTTTGTAACCCATGTTGCGGAGCATGGAAAAATAGTTGTTCATATCCCATTCCTGCATCCTCTGCAAGATGTTCATGCAATCCTTGCCCACCTTTTCGATATTTTTCTCACGAACTTTTTTTGCGGTTTTCCAACCACGTTTTCGTGCAACCCTTTCGGCTGCGATTTGCGCACGAATATGTATCATGTGGTCGTTGTTGATGCGGTTGTTTTCATCCACTCTGGAAGCGGCACAATGCAAATGCGGGATTCCGCTTTTACTCTCGGTATGTAACCAAAGGCTGTATATCGAGCCTGCAATATTGGTTTTGGGTGAATCAACCTTTCCGGTTTTCTTGTCAAAATGTTCGTAATTGTCGTATTCCTGAAGAAAATCATCCCACAGTTTCTCCCAGTCTTTCCCGGTGAAATCTTTGACATATTCAGGGGGCGGACTTACCTCAAACCGGATCACATTGTTCTTGATACGTTGAAAGGGTGCGGTTTTCAGTTTTATCTGTTCCCATATCCCCATTGCGTCAAGACCGGGCGGCAGGAGATTGTCTTTGATATGATAGATGAGTTCGGGGTGCTTTTTGTTCTTGCTCTCACCTGTAATATAACCAAGTAAATTAATGCCATGTGATATGGATTTGGATTTTCCTATCATATTCAAGTAATGTTTAAGTTGCGTCTGCCGTTTCTGTCGGCAATGCGTTTGGAATATTCATACGGTTAAGAAACGCTGAAAGACGCAACATCTCATTGTTGATAGTCTGTCCCCATTCCAGCATGAAATCATATCGTCGGAATAATGCAAGGCGTTCTTCGTTGGTAAGAGCTTTCAATGCATTGGCATAGTTTGTCACGTCCGCACGTGTAGCTACAAACTCTTTCATGGCTGCAAGTTCATCATCTGTCAGCCTTGCCTTGGGGCGGTAGTTGTAAGCCCTTGCCAAAAGGTAAGAGCTTACGGACATTCCGCATCGTTCAGCCAGTTTCTTTATATTTTCCTTTTGTTGTGGAGACACCTTGACGGTAATGGTCACAGACCGTCTTTGTTTGGTAGGCGATGTCTTCTCTGATTGCTTATCTTCCATTTGATATAGTCTTTAAAAAAAGAGGGAAAAAGGTGTGAGCCTGCGAACGGCTTGCATCTGCGAACCTGTGAGCAGCGAGAGAGCTTAGAGGGTTGCCTGTACGAAGTTGGGTAACACCTAAGCATATCTCGCCAACGAGTACGCCTTATTGCCCTTATAATTGACCTTGGTATTGTCCAGACACCGGATAAAATAGTGCTGCTTTCCAAAGGAAAAACAGCCTATTGCTTGGCTTCATCGGGCACGTGTTCTGCCGGTCTTGAAGGTAAATTTTGGCGGGCTTGCTCGATCACCGCATTGTCGGCTGTAATCTGCATGAGGGCGATAGTAGCCGATACCAGTTTGTTCTTTTCAAGAAAGGGCGAAACGGACTGCATCAATATTTGCGCACGTGTTTGACGGTGTGCCAACAACTTAGTATATTCGTTGCCGTTTTCCTTGTAGTAACCTTGGTTGAGATACTTGTGTACAAGTAACAATTCGGCTGCGTTCACTGATTTCACATCACCGTTCTTACTTGCCACATCCACCATGACACGAATTGCATCCGCTTGGTAAGCGGTGCATTTTCTAAGAAAATTCAGAATGTTCTGATTTGTTGAACCGATAGCGGAACGGGTTGTTTTCGCTTTGGAAACCTGTACTTCCTCCATTTGATTTCTATTTTCCATTTGTTCTATAATTAGGTTTGTTCGTAATTACTTCAACGGCTTAGCCTGTTTGTCTGCGGTAAGAATTTTCTTCACGTCACTTAGGGCGTATCTCTTCTGACTGCCTACATGGGCGGGAACGAGATAACCTTTGCGTTCCCATTGCCACAAGGTTGTACTGCATACGCCACACATTTTTGCAACCTCCTTGGAGGTGAGCCATGTCTCCTTGTTGTTGGCTTCCTGCTGTTGCGCCAATTCAAGCGCTTTCACTTCCTGCGCCTTTGCAATCAAATGGTCTGCAAAGGTCACCAAATCTTCTGCGGTGACTTCAAACTTCATGCGTCCACCGGCTTCAATCATGCTGTATAAATCCATACTGTCTTTGTTTTAAAGGTTGAATAATATTTTTGTTATGTTTATTGCAATCGCTGAATCATCGCCTTTTTCATATCGTCGTCAATGGTTCGGTAACGTGCGAATGCTCTGCTTCCATTGGCGTGCCCTGACATGGACGATATAAGGTTCGGATCTTGCACCACTTTGTAGAGATTGCCTACAAATGTCTTTCGGGCTGTGTGCGAAGTGGCTACTTCACAAATGGCGTGTACTTCCGCTTCGTGCGTGAGAGAGTTGATAACGGACACCGTTCTATTTAGCTCCGCTTTACGCATAACTGCCCGGATACCCTTGTTGTAGTCGGATACATTGTAATGGGGAAACAAGGTGAGTGTATTTCGCTCCTTATAAGTTTCGTATATCTCCATAGCCTTTGGAGTAAGTGGCACACGTACCGTTCGTGCATCGTGTTTCATGGTCTTGTGTGGAATATATTCCAATACACCGTCAATGACGTTCTTGTCGGTAAGACGGAGTAAATCACCGAAACGGCAACCTATCATGGACTGGAAAATGAACATGTCACGAAACATGGCAAGATGCGGTTCGTCCGTCAGGTCAAGTTCTATCATCTTGTTGCGTTCCTCCAAAGTGAGAAAGAAGGGTGTACCATAAACGGACTTCGGCAGTTCGTACTGTTCGAAAGGGTTATTCTTGGTGATCCCTTGACGGACTGCCCATTTTACCACTGTGCGCAATCGGGAGAATACAGCGTGCAGCGTGTTGTCGCCACGTGGTTTTGTTCCGGCACATTTATTGATACCCTTGTACATATCAGGATAGAGATAGTAATACTCATGCTCGTGTACGAGATAGTTGTACAAGTCTGTAAGGTCTGTGGTTGTAATGGTGTCCACGTTCATGGTGTAATTCTTCTTCTTTTTGATTTGCCGTTGGTATTGCTCGAAACGTTCGACTTTGCCAACCAGAGAGTGGACTACTATTCTTTGTTGCTTGTCAAAGTCCTTACGTTCTATATATTGGTCTATGATAATGGAGAGCCTGACCTCCACACACTTTGTTCCCTCCAGTTTGTATGCCTGCGGATGATGAAAGCAAAAGATAGTCTTTTTGAGCCATTCGCTTGTTGCTCCTTTGAAGTAAGTCCGGCTTATTTCTTTGATAAGCTCTTGTACAGAGGAATTGAATGCCAACCGTTCTTCATCGGTAATGGTGCTTACTCTTACTTTGTAACCCATACGTTTGTTGTCCCAATGTTGCGGATGAATACTTAATTCCGAAGCGGCTTTAAGGTCACAGTTACATTCATTGTCACGTACACGAAAATATACTGTAGCCTTTGTCTTATTCTTGGTCTTTCGTAAAAATGCTGTCACGTTCATAATTGGATATGTTATTTGAGGTTGTTAATCAGTTCATTCTTGATAGTGTCATCAATGGTTCGATAGCGTTCAAACGCTTTGCTGTTAGGTGCGTGCCCTGTCAGTGAGGCTACCAATGCCTGATCTCTCACCTTATTGTAAAGGTTGGCGATAAACGTCTTTCGGGCTGTGTGCGAAGTCGCCACATCACAAATGGGACGTTGCTCTTCCTTTCGGGTAAGCGGATTCAGTATCGTCACTCTGCGATGAATACCGGCAAAGTCAAGTATCATTTTGATATATTCATTATATTGCGGTTCCGATATGACAGGGAAAAGACGTGGAGAATATTCCGCATATCGTTCCAATATCCGTTGTGCTACCGGATGCAAGGGAATACGGACAAGTTCGGTTTTATTGTTCTTCAAATTCTTGCCCGGTATGTATTCCAACCAACCGTTGTTGATTTGTGTACGTTGGATAGTAAACAAGTCACCTATGCGACAACCCACAAAACATTGGAAGAGGAACATATCCCTTACAAGTGGCGCATGAAAACTACAGCCATAGGTTGCATCAATCAGCCTGTCACGTTCTTCGGGTAATAGATAGTATGCATCACCGTACACATGCCGGTGGGTGTTGACGTCCTGAAAAGTCAGGTCGTTGGTATATCCCTTTTTCACACACCAGTTAAGAAAGGCTTTCAAGCGGCTTCCGCCACTGCAAGCTGAATTTTTGGATGATGGGCGCATGGTTTGGCGGTATATTTCAAATTTGGAATAGAAGTCCGTATATTTCACATAATAGGTATATTCATTTTCTATATATTTCATAAAGTCAAGAAGTTGTTCTCTGCCAAAAGTTTCTGTTTTCAATTCAAAACTCTTATTGCCCATTATCTCACGCTGCCATGCCTCATAACGTCTAAGCCTGCGGAAAACAGCAATAATAGCCTCTTTATGGAGTTTTTTCCCTTTTCCCTCTATTAGATATTGTTCCGCCCTGTCAAAAAAGGAAGAACCCCATACTTCGATAGGTTCATCCTCCTGTTTTGTTTCAGGGTGAAAGTATTCGTTGATAAGTTGGGCAAGCCATTCTTTGGTGAAGCCCTCCTGAATATTTTCGTTAACCAGTTTCAAAAGTTCATCCAATTGTCGGTTGAACTCCTTTTTCACTTCTTTAGGCACATTGCTCTTTGCACTGTAGCCGGGTACATTTTTATCCCAATGGATAGGGTCGATAAACAAACCTGTGCTTACCTTAAAATCGACTTTGGTTGCTGCCTCTTGAACTCGGATGTAAACAGTCGATGTGCCTTTTCTTAATGTTGCTTTTGCCTGCATATTTCTTCTGTTATTTTGGTTTCTTTTCCTCAAAGTTATAAATGTACCTATAAATGTTCCCAGAGAAATCGAATTATTTGAGGTGCTGTTAAGTTTATTTATATGAACGAAAAATTGTATAACCAACTGAAATACAGTTATATTTATTCAGTTTTCGTTTAAATTTTCATTACTCGTATTTAATGCCGTTTTGCTTAAAAACGATTTCAGTTGGATACAGAGTTAAAAGCGTAAGAGGTACGCAATTCAGGCAATGGGCAAATAAAATTTTAAAAGAATATTTATTGAAAGGTTATTCTATAAACCAACGGCTCAATGACATGGAATATAGAATGAACAATAGATTCTTCCAAATAGAGAAAACCATTGCTGAACATGATGCAAAGATAGACTTCTTTGTACGCACCTCATTGCCTCCGGTGGAAGGTATATTCTTTGACGGTCAGATATTCGATGCGTATAAGTTTGCTACAGATTTAATAAAGTCTGCCAAATGCTCACTTGTGCTTATCGACAACTATGTAGATGAATCCGTGTTACTCATGTTGAGCAAACGAAACAGTGGAGTATCAGCTACTATTTATACACAAAATAAACGCACAGCTCCAACTTGATTTAAACAAACACAATGACCAATATCCTCCCATTGAAGCTAGAACCTACAAAAGTAGTCATGACCGCTTCTTAATCATTGATAATACGGAAGTATATCATATTGGGGTATCGCTAAAGGATTTGGGCAAGAAAATGTTTGCTTTCTCCAAACTGGAACTTCCTGCCCATACGATAATTGATGTATTATGAAATAAGCTAATCACCCATGCGAGAAGCGGAAGAGAATATAAAATTCAAGATGGAAATTGACGTATTGGTTCCCATTCCACGTACTGTCACCCGTGATTTCACCAGTTTGAAGCACCTGCGTCAATGGCAGAAACGGAATGACATCGATGGTTCTCTTTACTGTTTTGCACACCGGGAATACCTGCTCAACGAAAAGGGAGAATGGGAACAATTTACCGTTATCGGCAAACAGGTAGTGACTATCGGAGAACTGGAAAGGCTTCTTTTGGCAATGAAGCAAAAGGGGTTCAACCAATACAGCCGTGAGGAATATGAAGAATTAATGTCTTCATATTTGAAAAAGTGAAGAATTAAAACCTTCATTACACATTTAAATACGAAAACAGGATGAAAATAGGATATGCCCGTGTTTCCACCAAGGAACAACATCTGGATATGCAACTGGAAGCGTTGAAGGCTGCCGGATGCGAGAAAATCTTCTCTGAGAAAATGACCGGACGTCAACAAAACCGCCCGGAACTGGATGCCTGCCTGAGCTTTCTCCGGGAAGGCGACACACTTGTCGTATATAAGCTGGACCGGCTTGGCCGTTCGCTGAAGAATATCCTTACGCTATTGGAAGATTTCAAGAATAGGGGCATCCAATTCACCTCACTGCAAGACAACATCAGTACGGAAGGCGCAATCGGCCAACTGATGAACAACATTCTCGGTGCTTTCGCTCAGTTTGAAAGAGACCTTATCTATGAGAGAACCCAAGAAGGCAGAAGAATCGCCAAGGAAAAAGGTGTCAAATTCGGCAGAAAGACACTTATCAACAAAAACAACATCGCCAAGCAGAAAAGCTGCATCCAACTCTATGAATCCGGAACGCCGGTAAGGGAGATACAGAAAATATTAAACATAGGCAGTAGCGGAACAGTATATCGCCTATTAAGAAGGAATGGAATTGCGCTGAAATCCGAGAACAAAAATAACAAATAACGAATAAACCTCTGCCCATCCTTCAAAGATGATTCTCAAAGATCGTCTGCAATTCCACCTCTCAGCAAGATTATAGGAAAGTCCCCTTCACGGGGACTGATTTTTTTTAATTTTAATACAATAACTCCATGCACTCCTGTACCGCTTTTTCCAATGCTTCTTCCAAACAACAAAAAGCGTCCGCATTACTTTCGGAGTCATACAACACATAATCTCCAGCCCTCACAACCACATGCCAGACCGCCACGTTTTGTTCTGTTTGAAACGTATATTCACGAGTCTGTATCATCCATTGGATACATGCTGCCAGTGTCGGGCACTCGCACATATACATCGGGGTATTCCTTCCCTCAATATCGGTGCGTAGCCTATCCTGTTTGTCATACCAATACTCACAAGGCACGTAATAGTATAATTCCTTCATCATAAGAGCTGTGTCGCTATTAACCAATCTCTCTTTGTTGATTTGTGTAATCAAATTTTCCATATTAGCATTATTTAAGTTGAACATCTGATTTATTCTTCAGCTAGATTCAAGACCTTTTCATTTTTTGTATCGGGAAGGTCTTTGGTCAGCCGACCTTTTTTTGATGTCATTCCCCATCTGAGTTCTGAGCCTTTTTTCGGCATATCAAGGTCTGGATTGCAAGCAATAAGCCAAGTTTCACTTATGGAAAATGTCGGGAAGACACTTCTTCATCGTTATTTTCCATACAGTAAAGGCGCATGGCCGTAACTTGCCATTTGCGGAATCCCGAAACCTTTGCCGAGCAAAAAGCCGGACTCGGATCGGAGGAAAGAAGCCGGGGGAGGCAGCCCACAGAAAGGGCAATCCGATACAATCAAGAAATTAACCTGCTATACCCTTGTGCGAGTGAAATAATCCATCATAGACACTACATACCTAAGTAGTGGTATCAATACACCGATCACATATATCATAGCGTAGCCCAAAAGGACAAAAGGTAATGTTTTACGATAAAGACATGCAACAGCGAGCAATATAAACGAAAAAGAAAAGCCATAAACCCCATATTGAAAACCGGGTATCAACTCATAAACAGGTACGGGTTCCGGATGAAGCATGGCTCCGGCCACAATAGAATAAAGGCTGGTCAATAATATAAGCAGCGTATATAAGCAACTCTTAAGAATCCTGGGATCATTCCTTTTACAATAGAGAATCGTTCGGATATCACTTCTAAGAAACTCAATGCCCAGTAAGAGAGCCACCATAACGCCTGTATCAAAAGTAGAAAATACATTCATTCCGATCACCTTTGGCGCGAAGATATGTATTTATTCTGAAAAGCCACGTCTTTGCGTATTTTACGATGTCGCATCCGATAGTCCGGGAAGCATTTTTTTGGTTCTTTTTTGGGGTGACTGCCAAAAAAGAACCCCGAAGCCGAAATCCCGGGCAGACGGGATTTCTCCCGTCCACCTTACCTATTTTGCAATCTTCCCTCGTCCGCATAGCTATAATAGTTATTGCCTGCCACAATCACATGGTCAACCAAACGGATGTCTAATGTTTCAGCGGCTTTTTTAACCGCTTCCGTCAAGCGGTCATCCGCACTGCTGGGCTTGCGTGCTCCTGATGGGTGGTTATGTACCATGATAAAAGATACGGCGTTATAATACAATGCCTGCTTCATGATAACCCGTATATCCACAGGGGCGGTATTTATCCCGCCGCATGAGATACGGACTTTACGGATGAGTTTGGACGAACTGTTCAGCAACAGCACCCACATCTCTTCAGTAGCTATATCGCACAAAACAGGATGCATCATTTTATAAACATTATTGCTGGATAAAAGCGCAGGACTTTCAACTTGCCCTTCTTTCAGCCGTTTATATAGCTCAATCGCCGCATAAGCGACTTTTTTACGGCTGGGTGTCAATGTTTCCAGTACATCAGACAAGCACAATCCTTCTATTTCCATCTGTTCATACTTATATTCTTCACGTTTCAGTTTCTCACTGTTCGTCAAGGTATAAATCAACTCGCTGTTTTCCATCACCCGATAAACGTCATTCACTTCAAATACGGTTCTCTTCGTTTTCATACTGCCAAAAATTAAAAGATTAATACTCGCAAACATCGCTTGTCGCCCCAACCATAAATTTTTCCTCAACTGATTGGGAACAGTGCATTGAAGAGAAAGCGGGAAAGACGGATCAGAACGGGATTGAACTGGTAAATACTACCTCCCGGAATGGGAGGATGGAGATTTGGCTTTTCAATATCGGGCGTTCCGGCCACGCCTACCTTCGCAATGTTCCTATCAGTTCAGGAAAAAATCATCATACCTCTCTTCCGGCATAGCCGGAGCGTAGAGCGTTAGGGATAGCAGGGAAAAGCCTGGAGGGTAACGAGGACTTGCAACGAATAGCCCGGTCAGAAGGGAACGCCCTGAAAAACTAATTCGGATACAGAAGATGAACAGAACCGCCTTCCAATCATATAAAAAAACGTGAAAATCAACACATACTTCCGAAAAATCTTTTTCCGAAAGTACGTATAGGGCATGTGAAGGGAAAATTTATTTTCCCAGTCATTTCTATGTTATCGCTTTGGGGATATTTAAAGGGGTTAGGAGTTTAGGTCTTTATTATGTATTTTGGTGGATGGTTTTACACAGCCGATACCTTTTATTTAAAAATTTCTCTCTTTTATTTCACTGATATACCGACATATAAAAAAACAGGGATTACCTATTCCCTTCATTAACGGGTGGACGGTTTTACACAGCTGACAAGTGAAACCGGACGCTTTTACACAACTAAAGCAAAAGGAGTGGACGGTTCTACACAACTAGAAGCAACAAACGGGACACTTCTACACAACTAAAACAGGCAAAGCGGATGACTCCACACATCTAATCACCCCAATAGGGACACTTCTACACAACTAATTCTATAAAAAACCGTGAAACGTGGACGGTTCTACACAGCTGGATCGTCCATGTTCACCGCCCCGTCCGTCTCCGGAGATATGAACTCTTCAGGAGCAGGAGCAACTTCCGTTCCATTGGCACTCTCCAACTCTTCCTGTGCCCATCCTTCCGGAAACCTGCCGAATACAGCCACGAAATCACTGATATATATCTGTTTTTTCTTTTCTACGCTTTCCGGGGAGTTTGCCCATAAAAGGAACTCTTTATACAGTCCGGCATCTTCCTCCACCTCTTTGATCTTCTTCCTCCTGACAGCCATATCCGTGTCCGGGTAGGCAATCTCGACATACAGCCCAAGCAGGTTCTTATAGAATTTCTTCACCACGACAGCATATTGTCCTTCATCAAAATAGTGCAGCGTATGCCTAGGAAACGAGAACAACACGGTATATGCCCATCTCTCATGATCGCCTTTCACAAAAGAGAAATTGAAATTGGTATATTTCAGGTAAGTATTCATCTTTTTCAGTATCGAGGCGACCTTCTTTTTCCGGTCTTTGGGTTCGGCAATCTCTATGCCGAGCTTTTTAGCCAGCTGATCGACTGTCAGCACATAAAAAGGAGCCTCATTCTTGGTGGTCTTATACTTGATCAGGTAAACCATCTTGGAAAGTTCCAGATAGAAATAGCGGTAACGGCTGGGCAGGCTACGGTAATCCTGAAGTTCCAAGAGGTTATAGAGCGAGAACATGAAATTCTTTATCTCCGGGCTTACCACTGCCGAGTACAGCCTTTTCGTTGACTTCTTCGTCTTGAAATCGGTCATTATGTCGAAACGTTTCAAGATCTGCACGAAATTATAGGATGTACGGCCATCCTCGCCAATGGTCGGATAGCAGAGGTTCTCCAATCCCAGTTTATAGAGAGCCGCCTCAAAAACCGTCTCGATAGGATGGCTGATTCTCTGTCCTGCCGTGTCGGTACATACATATTCCGGCTGCATATTCTTTCCGAACATGGCCGCGAGCTGCCGGCTATCCAGCTTGCGCTGCAAGTTGGTACGGTCATACCCCATCTTACGGCAGAAGTCTTCTACGGAGAACCAGGAAGTCCCGAACAAGTCTTTGAGGTGATAGCTGCCCAGGTATATGATCAGATCGAGCATGACATTTCCACCTGCCTCATACAACCGTTCAATCAGCACGGAATTATAGCTTTCCCCAAGCACCCTAGGGACACGAATCAGTTCTTTTGCCATGATAATACTTACAAAATCAATCCTTTCTCTGTTTTCATTGCCACAAAGATAGGCATACCGGCCAACATACGCGTCATAATTATCAATCAGTTTTAACGGTATGACCGGTATGGGAAAAGGAGAAGTACTTTCCTGAAGAATGCTTTATCCGCCCTTCATCAGAAAGAAAGCATCTTACACCTGTACCCCATAGACATCCTATATTACTTTTTCAGTTCTTCCGATAAAAAGGAACGGTCTATCAATACTTGCACCAATGGTTTCTCTTTGACAAACTCATCAAGCTCACGCTTTATCAATTTATTGCCCAACCCTATGCGTCGTCCAAATTCCTCGAAATCCTTCCGCCCTACCTGATGAGCAATTTGACTCCACATTGTCATCTGTAATCGACTCAACCCTCGGTCTAAGGTGTAGATCGTTAGGTTATCAGTACAGCGAAATCATCCGTTCTCTCATGAGTATCTACTTCTGTGGTGGCTCATGTATTGAGGATGTCACTACTCATTTGATGAACCATCTCTCGCTTCATCCGACACTTCATACTTGTAGTTCTGATACTATCCTCAGAGCGATAAAGGAACTGACGCAAGAAAACATCTCATACACATCAGATACGGGTAAGAACTACGATTTCAACACGGCTGACACTCTCAATACTTTACTGCTCAATTGTATGTTTGCATCTGACCAACTGAAAGAGGGTGAGAAGTATGATGCAAAGCCTACATACAAGAAGTTCTCTGGTTATCGCCCTGGCGTGGCGGTTATTGGTGACTTGATTGTTGGCATTGAGAATAGCGATGGTAACACAAAAGTTCCATTTCATGGCACGTTTTCTCGCCATGGCAGAGCTTAAGTAAACTTAGCTCTGCTCATCTGGCTTAACGAAAACCTTCGTTTTCATCAGAAGGACACGCTGAAGAGGTTCTTTGAGAGATTTGAACAGAACAGGCTCACTATCAATCGTTTCAGAGCTGATTGCGGATCATGTTCCGAGGAAATCGTGGAGGAAATAGAGAAACACTGCAAGTCCTTCTATATCCGCACTAACCGCTGCAGTTCGCTCTACAATGACATATTTGCTCTCAGAGGCTGGAAGACTGAGGAAATCAATGGCATTGAGTTTGAATTGAACTCTATCCTTGTTGAGAAGTGGAAGGGTAAAGCATACCGACTTGTGATTCAAAGACAGAAACGGATGGATGGTGTGCAGGATCTTTGGGAAGGAGAATACACATACCGTTGTATCCTGACTAACGACTATGAATCTTCCGTAAGAGAAATTGTCGAGTTCTATAACCTTCGTGGAGGAAAGGAACGTATCTTTGATGATATGAACAATGGTTTCGGGTGGGACAGATTGCCCAAATCCTTCATGGCCGAGAACACTGTGTTCCTTCTTCTTACAGCACTTATCCGTAACTTCTACAAGGTCATTATCCAAA
>ENA-OOWO01001522-OOWO01001522.1-human-gut-metagenome-genome-assembly--contig:-NODE-1522-length-14731-cov-3.599278_pt1 | contig 14731 bp, 10 predicted proteins | sample MGYA00241579_ERZ501327 | MGnify/ENA primary metagenome ERZ501327 (study PRJEB25962, sample SAMEA2042836) | human gut metagenome | biome: human gut; feature: human-associated habitat; material: faeces...
ACTTGTTATTACTCACCACTTGCAGAAGTGGGAGTCTTCTCGACTGAGATAAATAGTTTTCCAGTGAGAAACCAACATATACAAAAGAGAAGTCCGTAGAATCTTTTTTCAAAATTCCACGGACTTCTTATACTTACTTAAACACAATCGCTTGTTCAACACGACATGCTTTTATTTATTCATTTTTTCCTGCTCATCCAACAGATTTTCCATGCTCTTCAATCCAATATACAAAGTAGACGTATTATGTAGCAAAGAAGATGTGGTTGGCTGAATGATTCCGCCAACGCCAAGTGCGATCAGTCCTGCATTAAATCCAACAATAAAACGATAATTACGATGAATACGCTGCATCAGCCTGTTGCTGATTTTCTTCAATGTCACAATCTCATGCAGATTATCCGCTGCGATGGTAATGTCTGCAATCTCACGGGCAATGGCTGCACCATCACTGATGGCCACACCTGCATCTGCGGCAGACAGAGCCGGTGAATCGTTGATTCCGTCACCGATCATAATAACTTTATGACCAAGTGCTTTCTCCTGCTCTACAAAATTTGCCTTATCTTCCGGCAGAACTTCAGAATAATACTCATCCACGCCGACTTTATGTGCGATTGCTGCAGCCGTACGTTCACTGTCTCCCGTCATCATGACAATTTTTTGGATACCATTATCACGCAGATCCCGGATTACATCCGCTGCTTCCTCACGTACCGGATCCTCAATACAGATAACAGCTGCAAGCTGCTGATCAATAGCCATGTACAGACAGGAGCACTCCTCCGGCAGGTTGTTAAATATCACTTCTTTGCCTTCCGGAATCACACATTGCTCATCTTCAAATACAAAATGATAACTTCCGATCACTACACGTTTTTCTTCCATAAAAGAAGAAATACCATGTGCTACGATATATTCCACCTTGGAATGCATTTCCTCATGCTCCAGCTTTTTCTGTTTTGCTGCTGTCACAACAGCTTTTGCCATGGAATGTGGAAAATGTTCTTCCAGGCAGGCTGCGATACGAAGCAGCTCTTCCGGCTCGGAATCGTTGAATGGAATAACATCAATCACTGTCGGTTTTGCTTTTGTCAGTGTACCGGTCTTATCAAATACAATGGTGGTTGCTTCTGAAACTGCTTCCAGATATTTTCCACCTTTGACGGTAATGTCACACTGCTGTGCTTCGCGGATTGCGGAAAGCACAGAAATCGGCATTGCCAGCTTCAGTGCACAGGAGAAATCTACCATCAGGATAGACAGTGCTTTTGTGACATTTCTGGTAAGCAGCCAGGTCAACAAGGTACCACCCAGGGTATACGGAACCAGCTTGTCTGCCAGATGCTCTGCTTTTCCTTCCAGATTCGATTTCAGTTTTTCGGAATCCTCAATCATGGTAACGATCTTCTCATATTTTGTAGCACTTCCGGTTGCTTTTACACAGATGGTAAGCTCGCCCTCTTCCAATACAGTACCTGCATAAACATAAGAATCTATGCTTTTTGCAACCGGTACAGATTCTCCGGTCAGAGAAGCCTGATTTACAGTAGCATCGCCCGTCGTTACCACACCATCAAAAGGAATAATGTTTCCGGCATGAACAATGATCTCATCGCCTTTTTCAATGGTTGACGCAGATACCAGAATTTCCTGATCTCCAACTTTCTGCCATACTTTTTCTACGTTCAGAGACATGCTGCGCGCCAGATCGCCGACGGATTTCTTATGCGTCCACTCCTCGAGCAGCTCGCCGATGCCAAGCAGGAACATGACAGAACCTGCCGTTCCCATATCCTGACGAAGCAATGATACCGCAATCCCCGTTGCATCCAGAACCGCCACATCCAGTCGACGGTGACGCAGACTCTGCAGACCCTTCCATATATAACGGATGCCATTCACAATGGTGATCACATTTCGAATCGGTGCCGGCAGGATCAGCTTTTTCCCATAATGCCATACAACCTTACAAATTAATTTTTCTTTATATTCTGAGTTTAACTCACGTCCCGTGCTCTCCAGATAACCTTCCGGCACTTCCACCATCTGATATTTGAAGGTACACAATAAATGAATCATCGCAGCCCGGTCTCCGTTATAACTGATCACAACGTCCGCTGTCTGTTCGTATACTTTTGCGTCTACTACAAGATCAGACTGCTTCAGATAATACTGCAGGACGTCAGCCTGCTCATATGTCATGCGCTGCTGCGCCATATGAACCCGAAGACGTCCTTTTATCTCATGCTTGATCACAAATTTCATTATTATTCTGCCTGTGCTTCCTCAGTCTGAGTTTCTTCTGCCTCAGCTACTTCTTCATCCTCTACATATGCTTCCGCAGCGGCACGGTCAGCATTGATCTGTTTTGCCTCAGCAAGAATATCTCCTGCATTTTCCTGAACAGTTGTTGCTGTTTTTACTACGGTATCTTTGGCACGCAATACAGCAGCAGTGCATCCTGTGTAAACTTTTTTAGCATCTTTGCTTGTAAGGATTTTGATACCTGCTGTTCCAAAAGCAAGACCTGCTACAAAAAGACCAACTTTTCCTGCATTAAATTTTTTGAACATAATATTTTTCCTCCATTTGCGTGTTTTAATGTTTATCCTCTATTATAGCATCGCAATTGGATATTTCAATTTTTTTCACCTTATTGATATTTCTTATCATTAACCACCTGTTACTTTCCGTTATTTATTTTTCCACCTGATAAAAACGTGCACTGTATGCCGGTAACAACATCGAAATCTGTCCCTTTTTCACTGTCAGATCTTTCTGATACCCCGGGTGTCCCTTTTTCATTTCTGTATCATCACTGCTATAAATCAGTTTTAGTTTTTTTGCATCGGAAATCTTCATAGTATATTCCTGCTCCCCGGTATTTCCAAAATGGAAAACGGCAACGATCCGCTCCTTTTTGCTCTTTCGTTCAAAGGCATATATACATTTTTCTTCCTGATGGCAGTCGATCCATCGGAACCCATCCTGTGCATAATCAGCTTCCCACAACGCCGGATGTGCTTCATACACGTTATTCAGTTCCATCATAAAATGATGAAATTCTTTGTGCTTCGGAAATTTAAGAATCTCCCAGTCCTGCTGGCGTTTTTCATCCCATTCACGGAACTGTGCAATTTCATTTCCCATAAAATTCAGCTTTTTGCCCGGATGTGCATACATATACATGTACATTGCCCGGGCCTGTGGAAATTTTTCTTCATAGTCACCACTCATTTTCTGAATAATGGTCGCCTTGCCATGTACCACTTCATCATGAGACAGCGGCAATATATACGCTTCATTATAATAGTACATCATGGAAAACGTAAGTTTATGATAGTTTGCGGAACGATACTCCGGTGCTGTCCGGAAATAATTCAGTGTATCATTCATCCATCCCATATCCCACTTATAGTCAAACCCGAGTCCGCCGTCACACACCGTTTTTGTCACTCCCGGATAAGAAGAAGAATCCTCTGCCACCAGCATCGCTGTCGGAAAACGGTCTTTCAGCCCCTGATTCATATTCTGGATAAAAGAAACAGCCAGATTATTCACACCTCTCGCTTCATTTCCCTGCCAATAAATCAGATTGCTCACCGCATCCATCCGCAGACCGTCAAAATGATATTCTGCCAGCCAGTATGCTGCGGCAGACTGCAAGAAGCTTCGCACTTCTCCTCTTGAATGCATGAAATTGCAGCTTCCCCACTCGCTGTAACCGACATCCTGATTCGGATATTCGTATAATGCAGAACCATCGTAATTCCACAATGCATAAGCATCCACTGCAAAATGCACCGGTACAAAATCCATGAGCACACCGATTTTGTGTTTGTGGCAGGCATTGACAAAATACCTCAGGTCATCCGGTGTTCCGTAGCGGGATGTCGGTGCAAAAAAGCCGGTATTCTGATACCCCCAGGATTCATCGCAGGGATGCTCACTCAATGGCATCAGTTCTACATAATTGTATCCGTTTTCATTCAGATACGGAATCAGCAGATCTGCCATCTCCCGATAAGTATACCATCCTTCCGGATCATCATTCACTTTTTTTCTCCAGGAGCCGAAATGTACCTCATAAATATTCAAAGGTGCTTCCCGATGAATGGAACGTTTTTTCATCCATTCACCATCTGTAAAATGATAATTCGTTGTATCATAGATAATGGATGCACTGTTCGGACGTAACTCCGCATAAAATCCATATGGATCACAGTGATCGATGCAGCTTCCGTCCGCTCCGTAGATCTTATATTTATACATCATTCCTTTTTGTGCATTTTCCGCATAACATTCCCAGAAGTTACCATCATGTACTTTCTGCATTGGCGTCTCCTGCCAGCCATTGAACTCACCGATCAGTGATATACGCTGTGCATTCGGTGCAAATGTCCGGAAAACCGTTCCTTTCTCACAGGCATGTGCCCCCAGAAAACGATATGCTTCAAATTCTTTTCCCGTATAAAATCCATAAAAATCCATATGCTCTCTCCCCTCTTAAATCGTAACAATCTTTTTACGATAAAATTTCCATTTATCAACTGTGGTTGTTTTTCCGTCTCAATTCTATTATAATTATAAATAAAGAAAACACATTTGAACAGAAACAGCTTTTTCAATCCGTTGGAAAACCAACGTTTTTCGGGAATTGTTGAAAAACAATGCTACAATTAAATGAGGTACGATCATGGATATCAGAATAGAAAAAACAAAAACTGCAATTCACAATACATTTTTAGAACTTCGCTCCAAAAAACCATTGGAAAAAATAACCATCAAAGAATTATGCGAAAAGGCACAGATCAATAAATCAACTTTTTACTCTCATTATAAAGATATTTATGATCTGAGCGATCAATTAGAAACCGATGTCGTTGCCTCCGTCATTGAAGCCATACCAAATCCGCAAAACTGTCTGGAAGATCCCGCCGTTCTGGCTAAAAATATGTTTCTCGGCTATCTCTCCAGGGATACCATCATCCGGATCCTGTTTTCCGGAACCAGAGCCGGAGAACTGGTACGCAAAGTCGAATATCAACTAAAAAAAATCCTGTTTGATGCCCACCCGGAGTACAAACAGGATCCTTCCGTCAATGTCGTGCTGTCTTACACGGTCTATGGCGGTTATTATGCATTTTTTGAAAATCGGCAGTACGGAGATGCCACAGTGGTTGATATTATCAGTCAGATTTCTTCCGAAGCAATGAATCTATTATAATTTCTTCTCGCACGAATACGCATCATTTACACGGAATGATCCTGCTAAATATACATTAAATCCTCTTTGTCTGCCGCTCTTTTATTCCGGGCAAATAATAGGATGGAGACAATCATAAATACAATGGATATCAACTGTGCCGTTGTCAGCCCGAACATTCCCCCCTGCTCATTGGTACGCAGAAATTCCACACAGAATCTTCCGATTCCATAAAGCATCAGGTACAACGCTCCCACATCGCCATGGTAACGCATCTTTCCTGTCATCCGGATCAGCACAAACGCAATGAGGAAATCACCTGCGGAAGAAAAAAGCTGCGTCGGCAGTAACGGTACCCCTGCCGGTGCAAAACTGTTTTCCGGAAATACAATTCCGATTGGCAAACTCGTCTCCTTACCATAACAGCAGCCTGCGAAAAAGCAGCCCAGCCGGCCAAAGGCCTGTGCCAATGCTATGGATGGTGCCAGCAGATCAAAATATGTGAAAAAGCGGATATCCTTAATTTTACAGTAAATCAATGCCGATACCACACCAAAAATAATTCCGCCATACACCACAAATCCGGAAGAACTCAAAACACTCAGCGGATCCGCAAGAAATTGTTTCCAGCTCAATATCACAAAAAATACTTTTGCTCCCAGAAATCCCATCACCACACAGAGAATTGCCAGATCCAGCACGGACTCTGCCTTCATCTCGTAACGTTTTGCTCTATAATATCCCATCAGAACACACAAAATGACTCCTATGGCAATCATCACGCCATAGGTATGAATGGTGAATCTGCCAATAGAAAATAAATCTACTTTCATCTTTTAAACGCTCCTCTTTTTTCAAATTTGTTTTCTATTCTACACCATTTTCTTCTGTTTTCCAACTCTTTCTTCTTACACTTTTCTGATTGGAAGCACACTTTTCTCACACTCTTTTCGGTTTAACGCTCCAATAAATAGAAAATACATTGTATCGTTTTTTACATTGACAGCTCATTTTCCCTGTGATAACATTTTGGTTACTATAGCTTGTGCTGACCAGATTCACGCACCAAGTCTCACGTATGTTCGACTTGAAGTTCAGATATAAGTCCAAGAATGCCCTCTGCATTCTCGCTGCTTGTTCATGTATGTAAGTATATAGGAAAGGATCTCTTTTTTATGAAAATTCAGCTTTCTGATCATTTTACATTATCAAAACTACTGCGCTTTGTATTTCCATCTATCATCATGATGATTTTTACTTCCATTTACAGTGTCGTAGACGGACTGTTTGTATCCAATTTTGTCGGAAAAACCGCTTTTGCATCCGTCAATCTGATCATGCCATTCATTATGATCCTCGGTGCGATCGGATTTATGCTTGGAACCGGAGGAAATGCAATCGTATCAAAAACACTGGGAGAAGGTGAACCTAAGCTGGCACAGAAATATTTCTCCATGATCATATACTGTACCATGATTGGCGGCATCATCGTTTCTATCCTTGGTTTCATTTTTATGCCGACAATTGCAAAATCACTGGGGGCCCGCGGTGAAATGCTGGTAGGAAGTATTCTCTACGGACGTATCTCCATGATTTCACTGACCTGTTTCATGCTGCAAAATGTTTTCCAGAGTCTGTTAGTCACTGCCGGCAAACCCAAACTTGGGCTGCTGATCACCGTCAGTGCCGGTCTGACCAACATGACCCTGGATGCCGTATTTGTCTATGGATTAAAACTTGGTATCGCAGGTGCCGCACTTGCCACCGTCGCTTCCGAATTTATTGGCGGTCTGACCCCACTACTCTATTTTTTACACAAAAACAACAGTTCACTGCAACTTTGCAGGACACGGATTCAGCCAGGAATTATGATCAAAACCTGTACGAATGGTTCTTCTGAATTCATGACAAACATTTCCATGTCACTGGTAAACATGCTTTACAATTTTCAGCTGATGCGTATCGCCGGTGAAAACGGAATTGCCGCTTACGGCGTCATTATGTATGTAAGTTTTATCTTCTGTGCAATGTTCATTGGTTACTCCGTAGGATGTGCACCGCTGATAGGATACAATTACGGTGCTGAAAATTATCCGGAACTGAAAAATCTGTTTCACAAAAGTCTGAAACTGGTAGGCTGCGCCGGTGTTTGCCTGGCTATCCTGGCAAACCTTCTGTCTGCACCGCTGGCCTCCCTTTTTGTCGGATATGATGATGCCTTATTTGCACTCACGGTACATGGATTCCGCATTTATTCACTGGCCTTTCTGCTGAACGGATTTTCCATCTTCGGTTCTGCATTTTTCACCGCCTTAAACAATGGACTGATTTCTGCCTGTATCGCATTTTTACGGACCTTTGCCTTTCAGATTGTTGCCGTGCTTGTACTGCCATATCTGTTCGGCATCAATGGTGTATGGTGTTCCATTGTAGTCGCTGAATCACTGGCAATCTGCGTAACGATTTCCTTCTTCGTACGAAAACGGCATGTATACCATTACGCATAATTTCTTGTTTCGGGTCACTTAAAATTTACTATCTCGATCCTAATAGAAACTCCAGCAATTTTGCCTCGGTCGCTAACAATCGCTCCCCAAGGGAAAATTGCTGGAGTTGTTCATTTTTACGCCACCCTGCACTTTGTGCCACACTACGTGCGCTGCAACGTCACCCGCAAGGATACCGGCTGATGATCCGTATATTCAAAATCAGTATCAACTACGTTTACCTGCTCCACCTGCAGATTGTCAGACACGATATATCCATCAATGACATACACCTGAGAATCCTCATAATTTCCACTGTATGGTCCGTTCAACAGACGGCAGGTTGGTGCATTATCTGCCACGGCAAAATCAAATCCTTCCGGCAAATCTTTTTTATATACAGTTCCCGGTACCCAACTGTCTGTATCATGGATTTTATAGGTATCCACACCTTCAAATTGTTGATTGAAATCACCACCGGCAATCACATAATTGCCGGCTTTGTATTCTTCCTGCAACTTATCTGCCAGCATCTGGCTCTGAATTATCTTTCCTTCTCCACTGTCATACGCTTCCAGATGAAAATTGATCAGCACCAGTTCTTTGTCTGTTCCCTCAATCGGAATCCTTGTCTCCAGCATGCAGCGTTTCAAATTACAGGTTTTGATCGGCCAGGAAAAAGATTCTGCCAGTTTAATACGCTTTGCACTCTCCACCTGATAATCTGTCATCGTAACCAGACCTGCTTCGACTTTTCCGATCGGTGGAAGCGGATAAGGCACAAAATCACACTTGAAATTACAGGCATAAATGCTGCTCATATCCAGTGCCTTCTCATAATACGCACGTTCATTGATATGAAACGAACGCTTTGCATCAATATCTACTTCCTGAAGAAAATAGAAGTCAGCAGCCTGATTTTTTAAAATATCAGAAATACCCGCAAGATTTGTCTCTACAACTTCTTTACGATCCGGCTGTACCTTCCTTCCACCGTCCATAAAAAAATCCTCATCTTTGCTCAGTGCACCATAACCTGTGTTGTAAGTCAACACAGAAAAACTGTCTCCTTCAGACAATGTCTTTGTTCCATTTCCCGTATTAAGAAACTCAATGGATTTCGGACGATATTCTCGCACCGTATAAAAAATAAGCACTGCCGCTGCAAGCAATACGATGCACAGTATTACAATTCCAACTTTCTTTAATATTATTTTCCCCTTCATAATGTTTCTGTTCCTTCCCAACATTTTTTACCTGAATCATTATTCACAAAAAGGCATCCATAAAACGGATGCCTTTTCCTAATTTCATTATTTGGCTACAATATTGATAATTCTGCCCGGAACGTAAATCTCTTTGATCACATTTCCTGTCAATTTATCGCCAAGTGCTGCCTTACCTGCTGCGATAGCATCTTCTTTGCTGACATCAGCCGGAAGCGTAACCACGCATTTTGTTTTTCCATTGATCTGAACGGCAAGTTCTTTCTCATCATCTTTCATGGCATTCTCATCATAAGTTGGCCATGTCTCATGGAACACAGAATCTTCATGTCCAAGCTGACTCCACAGTTCCTCACTGATATGTGGAGCAAATGGTGCCATCAGAATAACAAATGTCTCTAATGTCTTTTTGTCTACACCGCCTTTTTTCGCCATGTCGATAAGCTTGTTATTATACTCCATGAATCCGGAGATAACTGTATTCAGGCTGAAGCTCTCCAGACGGGTGGTAATGTCGTAAATCAGTTTGTTACGAACTTTTACCAGTTCTTTTGTCTCTTTCACATCAGCATCCTTGTTATCCAGGATCAATTTCCAGAAACGTGTGATGAAACGATATACACCATCGATTCCTCTGTCATCCCACTCAGAATCCAGTTCTGGCGGTCCTACAAACAGTTCGTAAAGTCTCAGTGAATCACAGCCGTAATCCCGTACCAGATCATCCGGTGAGATTACGTTTCCTTTCGATTTGCTCATCTTGATACCGTTTTTACCTGTGATCATACCCTGGTTGAACAGTTTATGGAACGGCTCGTCAAAGTCGATCACACCGATGTCACACAGGAATTTTGTATAGAATCTGGAGTAAAGCAGATGCAGTACCGCATGTTCAACACCACCAATATACATATCAACCGGCAGATATTTGTCTGCTTTTTCTCTGGAAACCAGCTCCTTCTCATTTTTGTTATCTACATAACGAAGGAAATACCAGGAAGATCCTGCCCACTGCGGCATGGTATTTGTCTCACGTTTTGCAGGTTTTCCACAGCATGGGCAGGTTGTATTTACCCAATCTGTAATGTCTGCCAACGGAGACTCACCGGTACCTGTCGGCTGATAGGACTCAACCTCCGGTAATAACAGCGGAAGTTCTTCTTCCGGAACCGGAACAGGTCCACAATCCGGACAATGAATAATCGGAATCGGCTCACCCCAGTAACGCTGACGGGAAAATACCCAGTCTCTCAGTTTGTAGTTTGTGGTAGCTTTTCCAATACCCATCTCCTCGATAATATGCGGAGCTTCTTTCTTCAGCACGGAAGATTCCATACCATTCCACTCACCGGAATTGATCATGGTACCTTTGGCATCTGTGTAAGCTTCTGTCATATTTTCAATTTCTTTGCCATCTTTTGCGATAACCTGAATAATCGGGATATTGAATTTGGTTGCAAATTCGAAGTCACGATCATCATGCGCCGGAACACACATGATCGCACCGGTACCATAATCAGCTAATACATAATCAGACAGCCAGATCGGTACTTTTGCACCATTGATCGGGTTGATGGCATAGCTTCCGGTAAATACACCTGTTTTCTCTTTGTCCTGCAGACGGTCTACGGAAGATTTCAGAGAAGACTGATAAATATAATCTTCTACTGCTGTTCTTGTCTCATCGTTTGCAAGCTCTTTTGCCATTGCATGCTCCGGAGCCAGGACCATAAATGTAGCACCGTGCAAAGTATCCGGTCTTGTCGTATATACGGTGATTTCTTTATCTGTATTCTCAACCTTGAAGTTAACTTCAGCACCGTAGCTCTTACCGATCCAGTCAGTCTGCATCTTTTTCACTTTTTCCGGCCAGTCAAGCTTGTCAAGGTCATCCAACAGACGGTCAGCATATGCTGTGATTTTTAACATCCACTGGTTCAGGTTTTTCTTCGTAACATCAGCGCCGCAACGCTCACATTTACCATTTACAACTTCCTCATTTGCAAGACCTGTCTTACAGGACGGACACCAGTTGATCGGCATCTCTTTCTGATAAGCAAGACCTGCTTTGAACATTTTCACAAAAATCCACTGTGTCCATTTATAAAAATTCGGATCGGTTGTGTTTACTTCCATATCCCAGTCATAAACAGCAGCGATTTCTTTGATCTGACGTTTGATATTTGCAATATTCTCTGCTGTGGATTTCTCCGGATGTACGCCCATCTTGATTGCGTAGTTCTCAGCCGGAAGTCCGAATGCATCCCATCCCATCGGATGAATCAGATAATATCCATTAAGCATTTTGTATCTGCTCCAGACATCGGAGATAACGTATCCTCTCCAGTGTCCGACATGCAGACCATTTCCTGACGGATACGGAAACATGTCCAGACAGTAGTATTTCGGTTTCTTACCATCATTTACATTAACCGGGTGTTCTTCCCAGATTTTGCGCCATTTCTGTTCAATCTCTCTGTGATTGTACGGTACAGCCATTTTCATTCCTCCTAACAGATTGTCCTTCTTTCTCTTGCGTGGACATAGTCTGTAGAAATTTTAACACAACCACTGCATTTGTCAAGGTTGGCATAGGAAAATTTACATGCTAAAGCGAAAAAACGGAAGATTTTGCCTCTGCAGACGATTGTTAGCTGTAGAGGTAAAATCTTCCGTTTTCTCATATTTAGTTTTATTCTGCTCTTGCAGCCACTTCTTTCTCCTGTACATCAGACGGAGCCTGCTCATAGCGTGAGAACTCATACTCATAAGTTCCGCTGCCGCCGGTCATGGAACGAAGATCCGTATTGTAGCCAAATAATGAAGACATTGGTACATCTGCAACAATTTCCTGCTTGCCGCCCTCTACCGGATTCATTCCAAGTACACGACCACGGCGTTTATTTAAATCTCCCATAATATCACCGGTGTATTTGTCCGGTACTAACACTTTTACTGAAGCGATCGGCTCTAATAAAATTGGGGAAGCATCCATAAATCCTTTCTTGAAAGCCTGAATTGCAGCTGTCTTGAATGCCATCTCAGAGGAATCTACCGGATGATAAGATCCATCGTATAATACAGCCTTTACACCTACAACCGGATAGCCTGCCAGCGGTCCGCGCTCTACGGATTCCTGAATACCTTTTTCTACTGCCGGGAAATAATTTTTCGGAACAGCACCTCCAACTACAATCTGATCAAATTCATATGCTTCTTCCAGATTGCCGGATGGCTCAAATGTCATCTTAACATGGCCATACTGTCCGTGTCCACCGGACTGTTTTTTATATTTGTACTCTACATCAGCTTTCTTGCGGATAGTTTCACGGAAAGCAACTTTTGGCTGTTCTAACGTAATCTCTACTTTGTATTTTTCTTTTAATTTGCTTACGACCACATCCAGCTGCTGATCTCCGATCGCATACAACAGAGACTGATGATTCTCACTGTCGTTGACTACTTTCAGTGTCAGATCTTCCTGCATCATCTTCTGCAATGCCTGGGATACTTTATCTACATCAGCTTTGTTTACCGGTTTGTAGCTCATGTATGTATATGGTTTGGATACCGCTGTCTTGATAAAGGTCAATGGTGTTGCCTTTGTGGACAGTGTATCGGTTGTCGCTACCTTATTTAATTTTGCAAGTGCTCCGATATCACCGGCGTGCAGCTCCGGTACTTCTTCCGGTTTGTTTCCGCGCAGTACATACAGTTTACCGATTTTGTCGTCCATGCCATGTTCTTCATTGTACATCACATCATCTGTCTTGATTACACCGGATGTCACCTTGACCAGAGAATATTTTCCGATAAACGGATCCACAATGGTCTTGAAAACATACGCACTCTTTGCTTTTGCAAAATTAAAGTCTGCATCATATACTTCATTTGTCTTGATATTGATAGCTTTGCACTGTTTTTTCTCCGGGCTTGGAAGATATTTTACAATATCATCCAACAAGGTGTAGATACCTTTTGCCATTGTACCGGAAGCCATGGAAATCGGAACCATACTGCCGTCACATACATTGGTATGTAAAACCTGACGGATCTCGTTCTCAGAGAACGTATCACCGGAAAAATAACGGTCCATATATTCTTCACTTGTTTCTGCCACAGACTCCAACAGTGCCTCACGACAGATTTCCAGATTTTCAAAAGAGTAATCCGGCACATCCGTCTTGTCTACGGTTCCGTCTTCTTTCCAGCGTTTTGCTTTCATCTGAATGACATTGACGTAGCCAACAAACTGTCCATTCTCACGAATTGGTAAATGCAGCGGTGCTATCTTCTTTCCATATAATTCCTGCAGATCTACGACTACCTGACGGAAGCTTGCGTTGTCATCATCCATATTCGTAACCCAGATCATACGCGGAAGGTTATACTTCTCACAGATATCCCATGCTTTCTGTGTACCAACTTCCACGCCGGCTTTGCCATTTACCACAATAATCGCCGCATCGGCTGCAGCTGCTGCCTCTTCTACTTCACCGACAAAATCGAAAAAACCCGGTGTATCCAGCAGATTGATCTTGGTTTCTCTCCACTCGATCGGAACCACAGATGTGCTGATGGAAAAACCACGTTTTATCTCTTCTTTATCATAATCACTGATGGTATTGCCATCTGTGACTGTTCCCATACGATTGGTAATTCCGGAAAGGTAAGCCATAGCTTCAACTATTGTTGTCTTTCCGGAACCCCCATGTCCCAGTAAAACTACGTTGCGGATCTTGTCAGTAGTATAAACATTCATGTCATTTCCTCCAATACATAAAAAAGTATGGTTATATTTTACTAAACTTTTCTTGTTTTTGCAACCTTTTTATAAAAAATGCACAAGTTTCATCCGTATTATCTTGCAATTACTTCGCTTTCCGGAAATTCTCTGAACAAGATCTGCTTTCAGAGCGATATCCTCTATCAGACTTTTTCAACATCACCTTACCCGTCTTCTGTTTTTTCTTATTTGCTTTTACACTTTAAAGTGTTGACTTTTTTATATAAATGCGTTATCATGGCAAAAGAGTTCGCTGAGCGAACGATATGGATCATAGTTTTTAAATAAAGGGCTCGTTTTCGAAAGATTCCGAGCGTATATAAAATGATAAGGGAGGGTACATTATGATTCCAGAAAAAATCGGCTTTATCGGCCTGGGGCATATCGGCGGTTCTGTTGCAAAGACGGTGCATCGCATCTATCCGGATATTCAGATCGTCGCCTATGACACCTGCCGTGCCACTCTGGACACCGCATTACAGGAAGGTGTGATCAGTGAAGCACTGGATCAGGTTGGCAAAGGATTTTCCGATTGTAATTATATCTATCTGTGTGCCCCGGTTCTCGACAATGCAGACTATGTCCGGGAATTATCCGGCATTCTGCATGATGATATGCTTTTAACTGATGTCGGCAGTGTCAAGACCGGCATCCACGAACAGATTCAGAAATTTCCGGATCTGGAACGACATTTTATCGGCGGTCATCCTATGTGCGGAACGGAGCATGTAGGCTATGAGTATTCCACTGCATATATGCTGGAAAATGCATATTATATTCTGACCCCGACACACACTGTTTCTCCCCAGAAAGTTGATGAATTCGAGCATTTTGTGACATCGATCGGTGCGGTTCCATTGATTCTGGATTATAAAAAACATGATTTTTCTGTCGGTTCCATCAGCCATCTTCCTACGGTCATAGCCTCTACACTGGTCAATCTGGTAAAAAATCTGGATGACTCTGATGAGACACTGCGTACGATTGCAGCCGGTGGATTCAAAGATATCACCCGCGTGGCATC
>ENA-OOWO01001543-OOWO01001543.1-human-gut-metagenome-genome-assembly--contig:-NODE-1543-length-14605-cov-2.454089_pt1 | contig 14605 bp, 12 predicted proteins | sample MGYA00241579_ERZ501327 | MGnify/ENA primary metagenome ERZ501327 (study PRJEB25962, sample SAMEA2042836) | human gut metagenome | biome: human gut; feature: human-associated habitat; material: faeces...
TACGCACCTGATATTGGTTTGTCAATAACTAATTTAATATATTTAATCACGATATATCAAACCGCACGATATATTTATTAATAATATATTCAATTATAAAATATTCAACCATACGATATATCCAATTATGATATATTCAATCAATTAACATATGTCGTTAATTACTTTACAAGTGCTAATGTTTCTCTTGCGATAGCAAGCTCTTCGTTTGTAGGTATTACGCAAAGCTTAACCTTTGATTCTGGTGTAGAGATGATGCCTTCAACACCGCAAGCCTTCTCAGAAGCAGCTTCATCAAGTTCAACACCAAGGAAGCCAAGATACTTGCATACCATTGGTCTTAACCAAGCTGCATTTTCACCAACACCAGCTGTAAATGTGATAGCATCAACACCATTCATAGCTGCTGTATAAGAACCGATGTACTTAGCTACTCTGTAAGCATAAGCTTCAAGTGTAACCTTAGCTACTTCATTACCTTCGTTAGCTGCTGCGTTAAGATCTCTAAAGTCAGAAGAAATACCACCTGACATACCAAGAACACCTGACTTCTTGTTAAGGATGTTAAGCATTTCACTTACTGTAAGGTTCTCATGGTTGCAAAGGTATTCGATGATAGCTGGATCAAGGTCACCTGAACGAGTACCCATAATAAGACCTTCAAGTGGAGTAAGACCCATAGATGTATCTACACACTTGCCACCGATAGAAGCTGAAATTGAAGCACCGTTACCAAGGTGGCATACAATAACCTTAGCTGTCTTAGGGTCAAGGTCAGCAAACTTGATTGTTTCCTTTGATACGAAGCTGTGGCTTGTTCCGTGGAAGCCGTATCTTCTTACCTTGTACTTCTCATAGTACTCATATGGAAGGCCGTAGAGATATGCTTTCTCAGGCATTGTCTGATGGAAGGCTGTATCAAATACTCCTACCATTGGTACGTTTGGCATAAGTGCCTGGCATGCTCTGATTCCGATAATATTTGCAGGGTTGTGAAGAGGTGCGAGGTCGTTGCACTCCTCTACCTGTGCTATTACTTCCTCTGTGATGACTACTGAGTCTGAGAACTTCTCTCCACCGTGCACTACACGATGTCCTACTGCATCGATCTCTGCAAGTGATTTTACTGCGCCTGTCTTTGGATTTACAAGTGCATCGAGTACCATCTGGATGGCCTCTTTATGTGTTGGCATAGGTGCCTCTGTGATTTCCTTATCAAGACCCTCTTTCTGATATACGAGTCTGCCATCGATTCCGATTCTCTCGCAGAGTCCTTTTGCAAGTACCTCCTCTGAATCTGAATTGATGAGCTGGTATTTCAGTGATGAACTACCGCAATTAATTACTAATACATTCATTGTTTTGTCTCCTTTGGTTTAAAATTACAATACTATTGTTAGTATAAACTTATTTTTCAAATGCGACAAGGGTGTTTTTGTGGTATTATGGTTTTGAACTCTAAAAAAAACATTATTGATTAAAGGAGCAGCAAAACATGAAGGTCGCAGGTGTGATTACCGAATACAATCCATTCCACAATGGGCACAAATATCAGCTAGAGCAGATTAAAAGGCAGACATCTGCTGATTATATCGTCGTAGTAATGAGCGGTGATTTCGTGCAAAGAGGTGAGCCTGCCATCATTGACAAATACGAGCGCACACGCATGGCGCTTTTGAGCGGTGCCGACCTGGTGCTTGAGCTTCCATCGGTCTTTGCCACTGCTTCTGCCGAGTTTTTTGCCGGTGGCGGAGTCAGTGTACTCAAAAACACAGGTGTGGTGGACATGCTGTGCTATGGTGTGGAGTCTGTGGACCATGAACTTACAAAGCTTGTGGCTGGCGTGCTTAAGAATCCGCCTGCTGAGTATTCCACCTCTCTTGCCAGGCTGATTCAGGGCGGGATGAGCTTTCCTGCGGCCAGGAGCAGAGCTCTATGTGAATATTTTCAAGATAACTATGATAGTTCTTTAGAGAAATTAGATGCTTTCATAACTTCACCCAATAATATTCTGGCCATTGAGTATGAGAAGGCTTTGATGGACTGTGATATTACAGGATTTCCAATTCAGCGCGTCGGTGAAGGATATCACAGCACGGATTCGACAAGTGAGTTTTCTTCCGCTACAGCTGTGCGCGGGGTGATTTCGACCTTAATTGATATAGACAAACACAACACTATTACTAATACGCAGCTTGATAATTCATGGATTTCCACAAAGTTCAGTCAGCTAATGCCATCAGACTGCGCCGATATTCTTGTCAATTGTATTTTAGGCGGTCATATTGTGTTTCCGGATGATATTTCTGAAATGCTTTACTATCGCCTGCTGACTGGGAAGGATAAAGGCTTTGCGCAGTATGCAGACTGCACAAAGGAGCTTTCTGCAAAGATAGTTAAAAATATTTATAAATATGAAAGTTTTACGCAGTTTTGTAACTTACTGAAGAGTAAAAATCTGACTTATACGCGTATTTCAAGGGTTCTCACGCATATTTTACTTGGTATTGAGAATGATGATTTTAATATATGTATGGATAATCCTTATCTGCGCATACTCGGTTTCAAAAAATCATCAGGAGAGCTTATGCATCTCCTCAAAAAAAGAGCATCAGCGCCTATTATTACAAAAGTCGCTGATGCTCCGTACGAGCTTATTTCCATGGATATTTTTGCCGCTGATTTGTATGGCAGACTGTGTCATTCACAGCAAAATGAGTTTACACATGGGGTTGTAATTATTTAATCTACAGCTCCATTATAATTTCTCGTGCCAGACTTTCCTCTATAGGCTTTGCATACACTCCTGGCGCAAACTCAACAGTGGCTCCTATGCCCTTTTGGAGCACGAAGCGCAGCTTGCCGTCTCTCACCTTTTTATCGGTGTAGAGCTTTTTAACAAGTGCCTCCCTGTCTATATAGTCAGGTATACGTGTCGGAAGACCGGCTCTCTCATAGAGCTTTATCACACGCTCTGCCTGCTCCTCTGACATATAGCCAAGCCGTGCTGACATAAGTGCCTGTGCTGCCATTCCAATCGACAGTGCCTCTCCATGCAACAGCTTGTAGTCGCTGACTGTCTCGATTGCCCGGCCTACTGTGTGGCCCAGATTTAAGGTTTCGCGAAGTCCCGCCTCTCGCTCATCCTTCATGACCACATTGTACTTGATACGGCAGTTATTTTCTGCAATATACTCACATGCAAATTTCTTGAATGAATATATATCATCCAGATTTTCCTCTATAAATTCAAACATATCCTCGCTGCCTAAGCATGCATGCTTGATGGTCTCTGCCATACCGCTTGCCATCTGGCGCTGTGGCAGTGTTTTCCAGGCAGCTATGTCTATATATACCTTTTGGGGCTGATTGAACAGACCTATGGTGTTGGTAGCAAGAGGTGTATCAATTGCTGTCTTGCCACCTACCGATGCATCTGCCGCCGCTAGAAGTGTGGTTGCAAAGTTGATAAACGGCACTCCTCTGCCGTAGGTTCCTGCAATAAAGCCTGATAAGTCGGTTACCACACCGCCACCGACTGCAATAATACAGCAGTCTCTTCTGTACCCCTTTTTAAGCATGGCATCCTCTATCTTTGCCTTTGTCTCACGTGACTTACTCTTTTCCCCAGCCGGGAAAACAAACAAATCCACTGAGTATCCCGCATGCTTTATCCTCTCACAGATTGGAAGAGCATAAGGATCACGCACATTTGTATCTGTAATCACTGCAAATTTCTTTATCTTGCCCGCAAGACCATTTTCCAGGTCAGATACAAGGGTGTCTGAGAGGTTGTAGCCTATCTCAATATCATATGTATCATCTACTACTTTTTTGAGTTCTACATTGAATATGCTCATCTTTTTCTCCTGTTATGCTATATTTTTGTTTCTTTTATGCGGGAAACTGCTACAGTATCCCCACAGCCTGCTTTGCAAGCTTATCTGCCTCTTCGTTGCCCTCTACTCCTGAGTGTCCTTTTACCTTTACAAAAGTAAGCTTTATTTTATCCTTAACCGACATGATGTATTCGTGATAAGCTATGGTGCCTGCCTTGTTTCGCTTCCAGGCCCCTGTGGCCCACATCTCTATGCCCATGTAGTCATAGTATATGACCAGTTCCTTAATTCCAAGCTCTATAGCCTTTTTTACGGCAGCCTCCGCGCCCTTTATCTCTCCTGCTACGTTGCGCATTGTGGCCATCTCGGCATCATTATCTGACCCCTGCAGCACGTATTTTTCATGGTCAGTCACAAGAAAGCCTCCATAGCCATAGGTGTGTGTAACCTTGTTAAAGGAGCCGTCGACAAACGCATACGTACTATTTTCGCCGGATGATTTCATTCCCGTAATGGTTTTCTCTCCGGCAATAATTTTCTCTCCGTTAATAAATTTTTCTGCCTCTTCTATCGTCTTAAAGCTTTTATACACTGCTCCCTGATATCCGTCAACCATTGCTTTGCAATCATTCCAGTTGAAATATATCCCGGGAACCTTTCCCTTTTTTACTGCATAGTATTTTGATGCCATGCTTTATTTCTCCTATAACACTCTTGACAAAAATTCCTGTAATCTCTCACTCTTTGGTGCGCCAAATACTTCCTCAGGTGTGCCCTCCTCAGCTATGGTACCCTCATTGATGAACATCACTCTGTTGGCCACTTCTCTGGCAAAGCCCATCTCATGTGTCACGACTACCATTGTCATGCCTGCCTCTGCAAGCTCCTTCATTACTGAAAGCACCTCACCTACCATCTCAGGGTCAAGTGCCGATGTAGGCTCATCAAACAGTATGACATCAGGATTCATAGCAAGTGAACGGATAATTGCCACTCTCTGCTTCTGTCCTCCGGAAAGCTGCGCCGGATATGCATCTGCCTTATCGAGGAGACCTATTCTGGTGAGAAGCTCATCTGCCTTATTTGATGCCTCATCCTTCGTCATCACACCGAGCTTCACCGGTGCGAGCATGATATTTGCCTTTATGGTCATGTTGGCAAACAGATTGAACTGCTGGAAAACCATGCCGATTTTCTGTCTGGTCACATTGATGTCTGTCGACTTGTCTGTCAGGTCTGTTCCTTCAAAAAGGATTTGTCCTGATGTAGGTGTCTCGAGCAGATTGAGGGAGCGTAAAAATGTAGACTTTCCACAGCCTGACGGTCCGATGATGGCAATTACATCACCTCTGTTCACCTCTGTGCTTATGCCCTTTAATACCTCCTGCTCTCCAAAACTCTTGTGCAGGTCTTTTACCTCTAGTATCACGTTATTATCTTTCATTGCTTCTCAGTCTCCTCTCAAGTTTGCTTACTCCGTGGCTTAAAAGCATCACTATAACCAGATAAATAAGGGCTACAGCAATAAGCGGTATAAATGCCTCGTATGTGTTGCTTCGTATGATATCTCCACCCTTTGTCAGATCCATCATACCAATATAACCACTGATTGATGTCTCCTTTAGGAGGCTGATAAACTCGTTAAGCAGCGCCGGAAGTATATTTTTGACAGCCTGCGGTATGATAACAAGCTTCATGGTCTGTCTGTAATTGAGTCCTAAGCTTCGTCCTGCCTCAAACTGTCCTATATCTACAGACATGATTCCTGAACGCACAATCTCTGCCACATATGCAGCTGAGTTGAGGCCGAAAGCAATGACTGCTACAAGTATCTTGTTGGTCACAGATGCAAGTACTACATAGTATATAATAAGAAGCTGTATCATGACAGGTGTTCCCCTGATGATGGTCAGGTATGCCTTGCAAATTCCGTTTAATATGGCAAGACCGCCGTTTCTGTCATGGCTGGTTCTGACTATCGCAATTAAAAATCCCAGCACAATACCAAGCATTACGGCAAATATTGTGATAACTATTGTATTGCCAAGACCCTTTACGATATACATGTAACGATTGTCCTTGACAAAGTTGTCATAGAGCTTTTCCTTTATACCGATTGAAGAACCCGACTGGCTGTCTTTTACGATAATCTCCTGCTTTGTGGTGATATACGTATCGGTAAAATCAACATTTTTCTGTCTGTCCTCTGTCACTGTAAAGCCTGCTGCTCCGACATCCACCTTGCCTGATGATACAGCGGCAATGATTGCGTCAAACTGCATATCCTCTACCTGCATATCCATGCCAAGCTCATCGGCTATGGCCTGCATGATATCCATATCAATTCCTGTGACCTTGTTGTCCTCATAGTACTCATATGGCGGGAACTCTGCATTGGTTCCTACCTTAAGTGTACCGTTTGACCTGTCAATGTCCTTCTTCACGTAGGGAGTCTTTCCCACCTGATCTTCAGAGCCGATATAGTTGTCGATGATGCTCTGAACTGTTCCATCCTGCTGCAGCTTTTCAAGCGCAGTGTTTACCTTGTCGCGAAGCTCTGTATTACCCTTTTTCAGGCAGAATGCATAGTCCTCGTTGGTAAACTCCTCGTCCAGTATCTTAAGTCCTTTGTTTTCTTTTACAAAGGCAAGTGCCGGCTGCTCATCAATAACCACGCAGTCAATCTTGCCGACCTTTAATGCCTGGACTGCATCAGCACCCTTGTTGTATCTCTCTACCTTGGTGCCTGAACCGTCGTTCTCATAATCAGATACATAGATATCTCCTGTGGTACCGAGCTGGACACCTATTTTTGCGCCCTCCAGATCGTCCACACAAGCGACCTTTTTGCTGTCGCTTTTGCCGCATGCGCATAAGCCAACGATGAATGTGGCCATTAATGCTGCCATAAGCAAAATCATAATCGGTTTTTTCTTAATGGATTTCATATTATTCCTCATTTCTGTATAAATATTTATTCACAATTATATCATATTAGTTTATAAAATAAAAGAGCCTGATTTTCTCAGACTCTTTTATACCAAATATTTATGCATCATGCTCCATGTTGCTTAACTTCTTCGCCTGGTCGGCTGCGATACAGGCATCAATTATTTCCTGGATATCTCCGTTAAGAATCTTGTCAAGCTTATAGAGTGTCAGATTGATTCTGTGATCTGTCACACGTCCCTGTGGGAAGTTGTAGGTACGAATCTTCTCAGCACGGTCTCCTGTACCGATCTGGCTTCGTCTCTCCTCTGCCTCTGCATCCTGCTTCTTCTGAAGCTCCATGTCATAGAGCTTTGTACGAAGAAGTGCAAAAGCCTTTTCCTTGTTCTGTATCTGTGACTTCTCAGTCTGACTGTAGATGACAATACCTGTTGGATAATGTGTCAGTCGGACTGCTGAATCTGTTGTGTTGACACACTGTCCACCGTTTCCGGAAGCACGCATTACGTCAATTCGGATATCCTTGTCATCAATCTTGACATCCACATCCTCTGCCTCAGGCATTACAGCAACTGAGCACGTAGAGGTCTGGATACGTCCCTGCGACTCTGTCTCAGGCACTCGCTGCACACGGTGTACTCCCGACTCATACTTTAGGATAGAGTATGCACCTGAGCCCTTTACCATGAACTCGACAGACTTCATACCGCCGATTCCTGTCTCATCGGCATCAAGTGTCTCCACCTTCCAGCCTCTGTTCTCTGCGTAGTGCACATACATACGGTAGATTTCCGCTGCAAAAAGTGCTGCTTCCTCTCCGCCTGCACCGGCACGGATTTCGACGATTACGTTCTTGTCATCGTTAGGGTCCTTTGGCAGAAGAAGTATTTTAAGTTCCTTCTCAAGCTCCTCCACCTGCTCCTTTGAATCCTTAAGCTCTTCCTTTGCGAGCTCTCTCATCTCTTCATCTGATTCCTCATTCAAAATAGCCAGTGAATCCTCGATATTCTGCTTGCACTCTTTATATTTCTTATATGTCTCAACTATAGGAGCAAGGTCACTCTGCTCCTTCATAAGCTTTTTAAATCTGTTTGCATCATTTGCCACATCCGGCTCGCTGAGCAGATTCATCAGCTCTTCATAATGGTGTATAAGATCTTCTAACTTATCAAACATGTTTTTCCTCCTTGCTGTCAAACACTCCCGATACTACCCTGTCATTTCCCGCCAGGTCCTTTATCACATGTACATCGCTAAATCCGGCAAACTGCATCATCTCTGACACCTGTCTGCCCTGGTCACAGCCTATCTCAAAAAGCAGCCTGCCCTGTGGCTTTAGATTTGCCCTGCAATCCTTTATGATGCGCCTGTAAAATAAAAGTCCATCCTCAGAGCCGTCAAGAGCCTCATGCGGCTCAAATACCGACACCTCCGGCATCAGATGCGGTATCTCGTCGCTTCTTATATATGGTGGATTGGATACTATCACATCATACATCTCATCGACATGCTCAAACAGATCGCTTCTCTCAAAATCAACAAACACGCCGTTAAGCCTTGCGTTTTCCTTTGCCACATTGAGCGCCTGCTTTGAGATATCACAGGCTGCACCGTCCACATTAGTCGTGTTCTTTAAGATGCTTATAATTATGCAGCCGCTTCCTGTACACATATCAAGCACTCTCATACCCGGCTCTATCACCTTGAGTGCCTCCTCTACAAGAGTCTCTGTATCCTGACGCGGTATGAGCACATTGCTGTTCACACGGAATTTGAGTCCCATAAACTCCTGCTCTCCGACTATGTACTGGAGCGGAATACGCTCAGCGCGCTTACTCAGCAATGCCTGATATTCCCTTATCTGCTCCTGCGACATTTCCTCATCCATATGCACATAGTAATATGTATGATTTATCCTGCATGCCATGGCTAAAAGCAGCCATGCATCGTTTTTTGCATCAACTATCTTTGCTTTTTGTAATATGCTTTCCCCAAGTAAAATTGCTTCTCTATATGTCATATATACCTTCTATCCGGCGGTCAATGTGCACACACATTGTTTTCCTCCTGCCATTTCTTCCAGTCAAACACGGCCTCAACCGATGCGATGCCAACCTCTATCATTTCATCATCCGGCTCCTTTGTGGTCATTCGCTGCATTAAAAGCCCAGGGACACTAAGCATGTTGACAACCGGATTGTCATATCTGCCCGCAAGTCTGATAAACTCATACGATACCCCTGCGATTACAGGAATAAGCACAAGTCGTAACAATAACTGCAGCGGCTTTGAATCCACACGGATAAACATGAAAAACAATATGCTTATGAGCATTACTATAAGCAGAAAGCTTGTACCGCAGCGCTTGTGATGCTTTGAGCTTTTTCTCACATTTTCCACTGTAAGAGGCAGTCCGTGCTCTATGCAGTTGATGCATTTATGCTCAGAGCCGTGATACATAAATGTGCGCTTAATATCAGGGGTCAGCGATATAATTGCTATATACCCCAGAAATATTGCCAGTCTGATAACGCCCTCTATGAACGCTATGAGCATCTGTGAGCTTATCACCTTTTTAAAAAACCCTGAAAGGAAATACGGCAATGCAAAAAACAGCGCGAGTGCTATGACAATTGACAGTACCACTGTACCTCCAAGCATGGCATTTTCCTGTTTCTTTTCTTTGGCAGCCCTTTTTTTCTTTTCTTCCGCTGTGAGTTCTTCTTCCTTTTTCTTTGAATCCAAGGTACCTTCATCATCCTCGTCCTCGAAAAATGACGCTGAATACATCAGTGTGCTCATGCCCAGATAAAGCGAATCGACAAAGCTCACCACACCTCTTAAAATAGGGATCTTTCTAATTGCATCAAGCGTCTTTGAATTCTTACGCTTTGACACCTTGACATCTATTTCATGGTCAGGCTTTCTCACGGCTACTGCGTATGTGTCCTTGTTCTGCATCATTACGCCCTCCATGACAGCCTGACCGCCAATACCTGAATACTTCATAAAACCTCTCTATATTCCAAAAAAGGTTGAGGTATATTGCAACCTCAACCTTTCAAGTAACTATATGATTCTATTTCATACCATATTTCTTATTGAACTGCTCAATACGTCCACGAGCCTGGTTAGCTTTCTGCTGACCTGTGTAGAATGGATGGCACTTTGAGCAAATCTCTACGTGGATCTCCGGCTTTGTAGATCCTGTAACGAATGTGTTACCACAGTTACATGTAACAGTTGCCTGATAATAATCTGGATGGATTCCTTCTCTCATGATTTTCACCTCTTCTATTCTTATCGTATTTCTTTAGCTTCACTCTTTATACCCGTATGCCCGATCCGCATATGATACTTGCTGCAAGAGCGACACGTTGCGTCCGTTTACATCCCGATAAACAGCTTAATTATTGTAGCACATGAATCTGTCAATTGCAAGACATTTTTATAAAATTCTGTTTTTCTTTACAAGATTAACAAATTCCTTGTTGCTCTTTGTGTGTGCAAACATGTTGAGTACGTTCTCAACAGCCTCATCAGAGCGCATGCCGTTGAAGGCTTTACGCATATTATCGACTGCTGCCTGCTCATCCTCATCAAGGAGCAGATCCTCACGCCTTGTTCCTGATTTTACTATATCTATAGCAGGGAAGATTCTCTTCTCGGAAAGCTTTCTGTCGAGTACAAGCTCCATGTTTCCTGTTCCCTTGAACTCCTCAAATACTACATCATCCATCTTGCTTCCAGTATCAACAAGAGCTGTTGCAAGTATTGTCAGACTGCCGCCGTTTCTCATATTACGTGCTGCTCCGAAAAATCTCTTTGGCATATGAAGCGCTACAGGATCAAGTCCTCCTGAAAGTGTACGGCCTGATGGTGGAACTGTCACATTGTAAGCTCTTGCAAGCCTTGTTATGCTGTCAAGTAGTATCATGACATCCTTACCATGCTCTACAAGGCGCTTTGCTCTCTCTATTACCATCTCTGACACTCTCTTGTGATGCTCAGGAAGTTCATCAAATGTAGAATAGATTACCTCGACATTGTCCCCCTCTATAGCCTCCTTGATATCTGTAACCTCCTCCGGTCTCTCATCAATAAGGAGAATAATAAGATGCATCTCAGGATTGTTTACAGTGACAGACTTTGCAACCTCTTTAAGTAATGTGGTCTTTCCGGCCTTAGGCTGTGAAACGATCATGCCTCGCTGTCCCTTTCCTATTGGAGAGATGAGATCTACAACCCTCATCGCAACACTTGCTCCGGGTCTCTCGAGACGCAGTCTCTCATTCGGGAATATAGGCACAAGATCCTCAAAGCTTGTACGCTTCTGTGCTACATCCGGTGTATATCCGTTGACAGTGGTCAGATATAAAAGAGCCTGGAATTTCTCACGCTCAGACTTCACCTTCATATTACCCTTTACGATATCACCTGTCTTTAAATTGAAGCGGCGTATCTGCGCAGGTGCCACATAGATATCATGATCTCCCGGCATATAATTATCACAGCGGATAAATCCAAAGCCCTCCGGCATTACCTCAAGTATGCCTTCTGCCTCTTCTCCACTGTCGAGTGCTGCATAATCATCTTTAAAAGAGTTGGCGCGCTCCTCGGCTGTACCGTTTTTCTCAGCCTCCTCAGCCTCTTTTGCATCCTCCTCGAGCATTCTTTCAATAATCTGTCCCTTTTTCAGTGATGAAACGCCCTTAATTCCTCTTGCCTTCGCCAGATCCTTAAGCACAAATGCCGACAAACTTTCATATTTTTCTCTCATCTGTTCCATTTCGTCTTCTCCTTAAATTTGATAACAGTATTTATTCAATTCGTCTAAACAATATTATTTAACAAATATATCTGTGTAGCTATTGGGAAATAACGCCTGAATTGACTTTTGAATTATTAATTATTGATTATACATCATTTCTTTAAAAATATAAAGCGATTTCTTATTTTTTATCATATTTTTATATAATCGGTTATCTGCATAGTTACTTGATTTAAATCACCTGCAATGTTATGATTATTCAAAAGAATTTTTAGAGGGAGAATTACCATGGATAATAAAGAAAAAGCACTGAAATGCCACGAAGAGTGGAACGGAAAACTCGAAACCATCGCCAAATCAAAGGTTAATTCGAGAGAGGACCTTGCAATTGCATACACCCCAGGTGTTGCTGAGCCATGTAAGGTCATAGCCGAGGATAAGGAGGCTGCATACAAATACACCTGGAAGGCAAATACCGTTGCCGTAGTGTCAGACGGAAGTGCTGTGCTTGGTCTTGGAAACATCGGTCCTTACGCTGCCATGCCTGTCATGGAGGGTAAATGCGTACTTTTCAAGGAGTTTGGAAACGTAAACGCTGTTCCTATCTGTCTCGACACTCAGGACACTGAGGAGATTATTGCTGCAGTCAAAAATATCGCACCGGGCTTTGGCGGAATAAACTTAGAGGATATTTCTGCTCCGCGCTGCTTTGAGATTGAGGAGAGACTTAAAGAGATGCTCGATATTCCTGTATTCCACGATGACCAGCACGGAACTGCAATCGTCGTACTCGCCGGTATCATCAACTCTCTGCGCCTGACCGGCAAAAAGAAAGAGGACTGCAAGGTTGTTGTAAACGGTGCAGGCTCAGCAGGTGTTGCCATCACTAAACTTCTTCTGACATACGGCTTTACACATGTGACCATGTGTGACCGTCTAGGCATCATAGGAAAGGACTATCCAAACCTCAACTGGATGCAGCAGAAAATGACAGAGGTTACAAACCTTGAAAATGCAAAGGGTACTCTCGCAGATGCTTTAAAGGGTGCTGACATATTCGTAGGTGTTTCCGCTCCAAATATCGTCACAGCCGAGATGGTTTCTTCTATGAACAAGGACTCTATCCTTTTTGCCATGGCAAATCCTGTTCCTGAGATTATGCCTGATGTGGCAAAGGCTGCAGGTGCCAGAGTGGTCGGTACCGGAAGAAGTGATTTTCCTAACCAGATAAACAACGTGGTTGCATTCCCCGGAATCTTCAAGGGTGCCTTAGAGGGACGCGCCACGCAGATCACTGAGGAAATGAAGCTTGCTGCCGCAGAAGCACTGGCCGGTCTTGTTTCTGACGAAGAATTAAATGATGATTTTATTATGCCTGAGGCATTTGACCCGCGTGTTGCCGCTGTTGTCAGCGAAGCTGTAAAGTCACATATTTAATATGAGATACTATTCACTCAACAGATACTGCCGCGATACATTCGGTGAAAAGCTTTACAAGCTCTCTCTAGATGGAGGCATGACCTGTCCAAACCGTGATGGCACACTCTCATCGCTTGGATGCCTGTACTGCAGCGCCGGTGGCTCCGGTGATTTTGCGGTGGACCGCAGCCTTTCCATAAAGGAGCAGCTGTCTGCCGCTAAGGAAAAGGTTGCTTCAAAGAGCAGCTGTGAGCACTTTATCGCATATTTTCAGGCTTTTACCAACACATATGCGCCGGTAGATTATCTGCGGCGCATATTTTATGAGGCTATAGAAGATCCATCTGTCGCTGTGCTGTCCATCGGCACAAGAACAGATTGTTTTTCTACCGAAATATATGATCTGCTCTCAGAATTAAACAAAATAAAGCCTGTCTGGATAGAGCTGGGCCTTCAGACCATTCACCGGTCTACTCTTGATGCCATGAATACACATACATGTGTTGAGGATTTCATCATTGTAACGGATGAGCTTAGACGCCGTGGCATAAAGGTTATTGCACATCTCATACTCGGGCTTCCTCATGAGACACGGGGAATGATGCTTGAATCAGTTGATTTTGTTGCTAAAAGCGGTATTTTCGGGGTTAAGCTTCAGCTGCTGCATGTACTAAAGGGCACACCACTGGCTGATATGTATATTAAACAGCCATTTGAGCTTTTTACGCTGGATGATTACTGCGATTTTGTGGTAGACTGTATAGAAAGACTTCCAAAGGATATGGTTATCCACCGCATGACCGGTGATGGACCACGTTCTTTACTTGTTGCACCTCTTTGGAGCACAGATAAAAAACGGGTTCTGAACACAATCAATAAAAGATTTGAAGTGCGAGACACATATCAGGGACGATTAAACTTGTTTTAAAGGAGAAAATCATGGCTGAGCCATTTACCATATATAAGCTGACAATTTTATACATGCTCGACAAAGCGGGCTTTCCGCTGTCAAACACACAGATTTCCAATTTCTTTTTGGAAAAAGAATACACCGACTACTTCCGTGTACAGGAGGTCATCGGTGATTTAGTAAATGCTGATTTAATTAATTTTGAGTCTACTCATTCCAATACACAGTACACTCTGACTGCTGCCGGAAAAGAAACTCTCGGTTTCTTCAAAGACAAGATTACCGACGGTATTGAGTCCGATGTAAAGAGCTTCTTTACGGACAACAAGCTCGAGGTCAGACAGGAAAACTCCATTCTTGCCGACTATTACAGGACAACTGACCGCAAATATGCAGTACGTTGTCAGGTGCGCTCAGAGAGCACCACCATCATCGACCTGACTCTCTCAGTCGGCACAAAGGAGCAGGCCGAGGCCATCTGCAGCAACTGGAAGAATCAGAACGAGGATGTGTACGCATACCTCATGGATATGCTGCTTCGATAGATTATTTTTTAGTTTTTCTTACAGAGTAGCCGAAACTTCCGAGCTTATCTCCAAAGCCAAAATACTCTCCGTGCGAGTACATCACAAGGCCGGTATCATTTATATGAAATTTCCCGGTCCCGTCCATGTATTTATCATCCACTGTCACGCCGACGACGTCTGCTATAAACAT
>ENA-OOWO01001544-OOWO01001544.1-human-gut-metagenome-genome-assembly--contig:-NODE-1544-length-14601-cov-3.506875_pt1 | contig 14601 bp, 8 predicted proteins | sample MGYA00241579_ERZ501327 | MGnify/ENA primary metagenome ERZ501327 (study PRJEB25962, sample SAMEA2042836) | human gut metagenome | biome: human gut; feature: human-associated habitat; material: faeces...
ATATTTGAATAATATTTACAATGGTGATTTTAAAAAATTCTGCTCTGAATATTATCACCCTAATACGTTTTTTTGCTCCTCAATAACGGGTAAACTTGCAAGTTGTTACTACACAAAAAATGATAATATATTTAAAAATGCAAGAGTAATTGACGATAACGGTAAGACATATCATTTTAACGGCTTTGGAGGGTGTTTACTCCTGCCGTCTGACTTTACTTTAACAGCCATAGGTTTCACAAATCACTCACTTGTTGAAGAAGCGCAACAACTATCATATTTACGTAGAAAAGATATTAAAATTCTACCAACGTATATAGGCAAGCCGAGTAATAGCGATAATAAGATAGAAAGGATAGATAACAATTGATATATTATAACGGAAATAAAAGGCGGTCAATGCATTGTGATTATGATGTATTATTTGGAGGACGTGCTAATGGTAAATCTTATGACGTATGCAAAAATGATATCATTGATGATTATTTTAACAGTGGTTGTACACACGAATTTGGACTTGTTAGACGTGTAGGTTATGGTGTATCTGCTTCGGCTGAAAGTCTTACAAAATGGTTTGCAGACGATTTACACAAATATTTAAAAGAAAAATACAACAGTTATATCAAAGTCGAAAGCAACACCTTCTATATTGTAAATTATGATGATGAAACCGAGGAATTGAAAGCAAATCAAAAAAAGCCACGGCTTAAGGCTAAAGTTTTTGGACATTTTTTTTCACTTGCAATTGAAGAAAAATACAAATCACAACAATTTGACAACGTTCACACACTTGTATATGAAGAGTTTTGCCCGATGTCAATATATGGATATATCGAAGATGAAATCAATCACTTTACGAGCCTTATATCAACAATATTTAGGCATAGAAATGGCAAGATAATTTTAATAGGTAACACCATTAATAAATATAATATCTACTTTGATTGGCTTGGCATTGATATTGATAAACTTGAATTAAAGCCCGGTGATATAATTAAACTACAATCGAAGCTGTTCAAGGACGGTGCAACGATATGCGTTGACTTCGCTAAAATGCCATATGAAGACGAAGCCGAGATACCGCATATGTTAAAAATCGGCAAATGCGAAGTAGCAACAACAGGTGATTATACTAAGAGCGAATATTGTTTCAATTCTGCTTATGATGATTTTATATTTAAAGATTGTAAACCTATTGTATTGTTTGCAATTGAAATTGAAAATGTATTTTATTATGTGTTCAAATGCACTTATAAAAATTATAATTTCATTGCTATAACAAATCGTTGTCAGCAACAAAAAGTTAAATCTAATATATATCACTATGGTAAAAAGATTATTGAAGCTATAAAACTTGGTCACAAATCTTTTGATGATATATACAAAACATTCAATGAAGATATATTATTACCGACTATTTTCAGCGATGAATACATTGAGTATAGATATAGGTTATTAATGGAAAAATACAGATAAATAGTTTGTTTTATCTTTTTTTTTCCTTAAGTTTATAGCGTGATAATAAAAAATACAGAGTATTAACCATTAAATTTATGAATATGAGAACAATAACATTTAATGAATTACGTAAGATTAAAGACTCATTGCCTAGTGGTAGTATGCATAGAATAGCCGATGAACTTGGACTGAATGTTGACACTGTAAGAAATTTTTTCGGTGGACACAATTTTAAGGAGGGGAAAAGTGTTGGGATTCACTTGGAACCTGGACCAGATGGTGGATTGGTTATGATTGATGATACTACTGTTTTAGAGCGAGCTTTAAAAATTTTAGATGAAATGGCAGGTAAGACTGAAGAAGCTGTTCGAGCTTAAGAAGAGAAAGTTAGATAGAATCCCAATTGCTGACAACAATTGGGATTTCTTGTTTGTTTTAATCTCAAAATCAATGATATATGGAAGATAAATTAGTTACTTTGGCAATCTTAACGTACGCGAAAGCTCAAATATTGAAAAATGTTCTTGAAAATGAAGGTATTGAGACTTATATCCACAATGTAAACCAGATACAACCAGTTGTTTCTTCTGGTGTACGTGTGCGTATTAAGGAGAGTGACTTACCCCATGCTCTGAAAATTACTGAAAGTTCTGCATGGTTATCTGAAGAGGTAGTGGGGGGGAAGTCACCTAAACTGGAGAAGATTAGTAATAAAGTGCTAATTCCAGTGGATTTTTCCAATTATTCTTTGAAGGCTTGCGAGTTCGGTTTCAATTTCGCTCAGAATATAGGTGCAGAAGTTGTTTTGCTACATGTTTATTTTACTCCTATATATGCAACTTCTTTGCCATACGGAGATGTATTTAACTATCAGCTAAGTGATGAGGAGAATGTAAGGAGTATCTTACAAAAAGTTCATGCTGATTTGAATGAATTATCTGATAAAGTAAAAGAGAAGGTAGCTTCCGGCGAGTTTCCAGATATTAAATATACTTGTGTTTTGCGTGAAGGTATTCCTGAAGAAGAGGTACTCCGCTATACCAAGGAATATCGGCCACGCATTATCATAATGGGAACTCGTGGTAGAAATCAGAAGGATATTGATTTGATTGGCAGTGTAACAGCTGAAGTGATTGAACGTAGCCGTGTACCGGTATTGGCCATTCCTGAAAATACTCCATTCAAGCAATTTTCTGAGGCTAAGCGTATTGCATTTATTACTAATTTTGATCAACGTGATTTAATAGCTTTTGATTCGCTAATAAATAATCTGAAATCATTTAAGTTTTCAGTGTCTCTGATACATCTTTCAGATGTTCAGAATACATGGAATGAAATAAAACTGGCTGGTATTAAGGAATATTTTCAAAAACAATATCCACAATTGGAAATACACTATGATGTGGTAAAGAATGATAATCTGCTTAGTAGTTTAGACAGTTATATCAAGAGTAATCATATTGATATTATGACATTAACTTCTTATAAAAGAAATATATTTTCGCGCTTATTTAACCCTGGCATTGCCAGAAAGATGATTTTCCATTCTGATACACCATTGTTGGTTATTTACGGAAGACCGAATACGTAGGTGTTGAATTGGATATATATGGTTTGATCAATATGTGGATTATGTTTAATATAGTGCCGGGATAATTTAATCTAATTTTAGTTCTTCTTCTCTCTCACTTAAGAAATAATATTCTTTACTTTCTTTCAGAATAATAAAAGCCTAATTAATAATTTAATTAGGCTTTTATTATTCTGAAAGAAAGTATTACATCAACTTTTCAATTTCTTCGAATTCAGGGCCCATCTGCAAATTATAATACACTCTATATAGACCATTTAACCATAAATCTTTTTGATCAGGTTTCAGTTCTCTTGCCTTTTCATAATAAGGTTTTGCCTTTTCATAGAAAGTCTTCAGAGTAGCCTGGTCTTCTTTATACTTCGGATCATTAATATCTGTAGTTGCTTTTTCTGAGAAATCTTGTGCTTGTAAGCAGTAAATTAAACCTAAATTAGAGTATGCTTCTGCATAATTAGGATCTACTTCTATAGTTTTCTTATAGAATTCAATAGCTTTATCATAGTCCTTCATATTGTGATAAAGGTAGCCTTTTACATACAAATAGAATGTATTGTTAGGATCTTTAGCCAACATATCATCAGCAAACTGCATAGCCTCGTCATATTTGTTGTTATTGCTATAATAATCAATCAAATGACCGAAGAAGAATGAATGTTCAGGATATTTCTGGATACCTTCTTTTAAAGAAGCAATCCATTTAACAGTATCACCTTCAGCTTTCAATGCAGTAGAGATAAATTCCATTGCGTATTTCCCAACTTCTTTATCATCTTGCGCATAAGGAGCATACTTCAAAATACTAGGATAATCTTCCATCTTAGCAGCTGCTAAACTTGCATAATATGCTATTTGGGGTAATACAGTATCTGTTTGTAACAGATTTTCCTTTTCAAACATCGGGTTGATAGCAATATCAATGTAGGTTGCAAAGAAATCCAACGCTTTTTTATTGTCTTCCTTGGCTGCATCGCCTTCTTTTTGTGAGGCCAAATTAAAGAATTGGATGCCGCCATTGATCAGATTACCGCGTTCTGCTAAAATTGTAGCAGAATTAGATTTTCTATATTTATTCTTGATTTTGCCCTTTTCATTGGGAATTTGTGCTAATTCGTCACATTTGAAGTAGAATTTACACATGTTTAATGCACTATTATATACCTGAAGAGTGTCATAAGGTTTTCTCAGATAGGCATTTTCCATTTCTTTCTCACTTCTTTTTCTTTGGATAAGACCTGCTACATCCCACGTTTCGGCATTGTCCTTTGTTTCGGGATTAGTTAAAGCTTGATTTATCAGTTCCTCTGCTTTGGCAAAGTCAGGATTTACTCCGTTAGCAATACTTTTAGCCTCTTTTACGTTCTTTTCTTGGGCGAAAGTAAAGCTTGCGACAAGTAGTAAAACCATTGAAAATAATACTCTTTTCATGATTGTAGAAAATTTAAATTAATATTATGTCTATTCTTCATTTTCATTGTTTACCTCGTTCTGAGGGCTTTCAAGGGTATTTTCTTCCCCCTCCTCTATAAGTTCCTCTTCATTTTCTGAAGTGACTTTGCATACAGAGCCAATTTCGTCATTACGTTTCTCAAGGTTGATTAGGCGTACACCTTGTGTAGCACGTCCCATGATACGAACATCGGCAACTTTCAGACGGATGGTAATACCGGATTTATTAATAATCATCAAGTCATTTTCATCTGTAACAGACTTGATCGTTACTAATTTACCCGTTTTATCGGTGATATTCATTGTTTTCACACCTTTACCTCCACGATTGGTCTTGCGATAATCTTCAATATCCGAACGTTTGCCATATCCTTGTTCCGATACAACCATAATTGTTTCCGCCTCAGGATCTTTGATGCATATCATACCTACTACTTCGTCTTGACCGTCCTCATCCAATGTCATGCCACGTACACCGGTGGCAGTACGTCCCATAACACGCACAGCACTTTCATGGAAACGAATGGCACGTCCGTTACGGTTGGCAATGATGATTTCATTGTCGCCGTTTGTCATACGCACTTCGATTACACGGTCGTCTTCACGGATAGTGATAGCATTTACACCATTTTGGCGAGGGCGTGAATACTGCTCAAGCAATGTTTTCTTAATGACACCATTTTTGGTACAGAACAATACATAATGGCTGTTGATAAACTCTTGGTCGTTCAGGTTCTTCACGCGCAAATAGGCGTTTACAGCATCGTCAGAGTCGATATTCAACAAATTCTGGATGGCGCGACCTTTCGAATTCTTAGTACCTTCAGGGATTTCGTATACCTTCAGCCAGTAACATTTACCTTTCTGTGTAAAGAACATCATGGTATTATGCATGGTTGCAGGATAAATATGCTCTACAAAGTCTGCATCGCGGGTTTCGGTACCTTTGGAGCCTACCCCACCACGGTTTTGCGCACGGAATTCGCTCAGCGGTGTACGCTTGATGTATCCCATGTGTGAGATGGTGATAATCATTTCATCATCTGCATAGAAGTCTTCCGGATTGAATTCTTCTGATGAGTAGACGATTTCTGAGCGACGTTCGTCACCATACTTCTCTTTTACTTCAATCAGTTCATCTTTAATGACTTTGCGGCAGAGTTCGTCATTGACAAGGATCTCTTCCAAATAAGCAATCTGCTTCTGAATTTCCTCATATTCGGCGTGCAGTTGGTCTTGCATCAGGCCTGTGAGCTGGCGCAAACGCATTTCAACAATAGCACGTGACTGAATTTCACTGAGTTGGAATCGCTCCATCAAACCAGATATCGCATCATTCGGTGTTTTGGCAGCACGGATAATCTTAATTACTTCGTCGATATTATCAGATGCAATGATTAATCCTTCCAGAATATGTGCACGTTCTTTGGCCTTGCGCAAATCGTACTGAGTACGGCGGATGACTACGTCGTGTCTGTGCTCAACGAAGTATTTTATCAAATCTTTTAGATTCAACAGACGTGGACGGCCATGTACCAATGCAACATTGTTCACACCAAAAGATGTCTGCAGCATTGTCATCTTGTAGAGCTTGTTGAGTACAACGCTGGCATTTGCATCACGTTTTACATCAATAACGATACGCATACCTTCACGGTCGGATTCGTCATTAGCATTGGCAATACCTTCAATTTTCTTTTCGTTGGCCAAATCGGCTATATTCTTAATCAATTCAGCTTTGTTGACGCCATAGGGAATTTCTGTCACAACGATTTTATCGTGCGTCGAACCAGTCTCAATTTCGGCTCTAGCACGCATTATGACACGTCCGCGTCCCGTGAGATAGGCTTCGCGAACACCGTTCATACCGTATATATAGCCTCCGGTCGGGAAGTCGGGAGCTTTAACATACGTCATCAACTCTTCTATATCGATGTCATTATTTTCGATGTATGCAATACAAGCGTCAATAACCTCAGATAGATTATGAGTCGGCATATTGGTAGCCATACCTACAGCAATACCAGATGCACCATTTACCAAAAGATTTGGAATACGGGCCGGCATGACGGTAGGCTCTTGCAAAGAGTCATCGAAATTGTTCTGCATGTCAACAGTCTCTTTTTCAAGGTCTGTCATCATGTCTTCACCAATTTTTCGCAAACGACACTCGGTATAACGCATGGCAGCAGCGCTGTCACCGTCTACTGAACCGTAATTACCTTGTCCGTCTACCAACATGTAACGCATTGCCCAAGGCTGAGCCATACGTACAAGAGCTCCGTAAACGGACAAGTCGCCATGAGGGTGATATTTACCTAATACTTCACCTACAACTCTGGCTGATTTTTTATAAGGTTTGTCGGAGGTATTTCCCAATCCCATCATTCCGAAAAGAATTCTTCGGTGAACGGGTTTAAAACCATCTCTAACATCCGGAAGGGCACGTGAGACAATGACCGACATAGAGTAGTCAATGTACGATGACTTCATTTCCTCCTCGATGTTAATCTTTATAATTCTGTCTTGTTCAAGCATTTAAAAAGATTATTAATTATACATTTTCGGGTTCGTGAAAAACCACGCTAAAGTACTGCTTTTTTACGATATACAAAAGTTTTCCTCCATAAACTTTGTTGCCTGCGGCATAAATATAGAAGTACTCCCTCCTTTCCTCCCCAAGTTGCCATTAATATATAAGGTATAAAATGGAAAAACAGATTTGAAATTTGTGGCACGGGATTTGTATACTATTAAATCAGTTAAATATGATACGTTGAATTAATAAATGCGTATCTTTGTCGTGGATAACCTTTTTAATTGAGGAGAATTATAAAATATGAACAATCAATTTTCACAAAGAGTTTCAGACATAATTACTTATAGCAAGGAAGAAGCCAATCGATTGAGAAATCGTTATATTGGTCCGGAACACCTTCTGCTCGGCATGCTGCGTGATGGCGGAGGAAAAGCTATTGAAATATTGTTGAAACTTGATATAGATTTAAAACGAGTAAAAAGTCGCCTGGAGGGTTTCCTGAAAGATGCCGAGGACGATACTCTCTTGCCGGACGCTGAAGTGCCCTTGTCCCCGATGACGGCTAAGATATTGAAGATGTGTATGCTTGAAGCGCGTTTGCTGAAAAGTGCAACTGCCGATACGGAACATGTATTGCTGGCTATCTTGAAAGATGGCGACAATCTTGCTGCAACTGTTTTGGAAGAACACCGGGTGGATTATCAGGCTGTATTTGAACAGCTTTCGATGAAATCGACCAATCCGAATGCGGGAATGGGATTCGCTGAGGATGATGAAGAGGATGAAGAAGACATGAGTATGTCTCGCTCCTCCCGTACTGGAGGGGCTGGTTCGGCTTCGGCTGCACAGACTGCATCCAGAAAGCCGTCCAATGATACCCCCGTGCTGGACAATTTCGGCGTAGACATGACGCGGGCTGCCGAAGAAGGCAAGCTGGACCCGGTTGTGGGTCGCGAACGCGAGATTGAACGTCTGGCGCAAATCTTGAGCCGCCGCAAGAAGAACAATCCGGTGCTTATCGGTGAACCGGGCGTAGGAAAATCTGCCATCGTAGAGGGTTTGGCATTGCGTATTGTGCAAAAGAAAGTTTCGCGCATCTTGTTTGAGAAGCGCGTGGTGATGCTTGATATGGCCTCTGTGGTGGCGGGAACAAAATACCGTGGTCAGTTTGAGGAACGTATCCGCTCTATCATCAACGAGTTGCAGAAAAATCCGAATGTCATCCTTTTCATCGATGAAATCCATACGATTGTAGGTGCCGGTGCTGCTGCCGGTTCCATGGATGCTGCCAATATGTTGAAACCGGCTTTGGCGCGTGGTGAAATCCAGTGTATTGGAGCTACCACTCTCGATGAATACAGAAAGAATATCGAGAAAGACGGTGCTTTGGAACGTCGTTTCCAAAAGGTAATTGTAGAGCCTACCACAGCTGAAGAAACGCTTCAGATATTGAAGAATATCAAGGAGAAGTATGAAGACCATCATAACGTGAGCTACACGGATGAAGCCCTGGAAGCATGTGTCAAGTTGTCAGCACGCTATATAACCGACCGCAACTTTCCGGATAAAGCTATTGATGCTTTGGACGAAGCGGGTTCGCGTGTGCATTTGACGAATATTAATGTTCCGAAAGAAATTGAGGAGCAGGAAAAGCTGATTGAAGAGGCACGTGGCTTGAAGGCTGAAGCTGTAAAATCACAGAATTTTGAGCTGGCTGCCAGCTACCGCGACCGTGAGAAGGAACTTTCTGTCCGCTTGGAGGAGATGAAGGTCGAGTGGGAAGCCCGTTTGAAGGATGACCGCCAAACGGTAGGCGAAGAGGAAATAGCCAATGTTATTTCGATGATGTCCGGTGTACCCGTACAGCGCATGGCGCAGGCAGAAGGACTTAAACTGGCCGGAATGAAGGAAGAACTACAGGCGAAGGTGATAGCTCAAGATGCTGCGATAGAGAAACTTACCAAAGCAATCTTGCGTAGCCGTGTAGGGTTGAAAGACCCGAACCATCCCATCGGAACCTTTATGTTCCTTGGCCCTACTGGTGTGGGTAAGACGCATTTGGCAAAGCAATTGGCAAAATATATGTTTGGCTCTGCCGATGCCTTGATACGTATCGATATGAGCGAGTATATGGAGAAATACACCGTATCTCGTATGATTGGTGCCGCTCCGGGATATGTGGGCTATGAGGAAGGCGGCCAGTTGACCGAAAAGGTTCGTCGCAAGCCGTATTCCATTGTCTTGCTGGATGAGATTGAGAAAGCCCATCCGGATGTGTTCAACATCTTGCTTCAGGTACTGGATGAAGGTCGTTTGACTGACAATTATGGCAGAACCATTGATTTCAAGAATACGGTTATCATTATGACCTCCAATATCGGTACGCGACAGTTGAAGGAATTTGGCCGTGGCGTAGGTTTTACGGCGCAAAACCGCACGGATGACAATGAACATTCACGCAGCGTGATACAAAAGGCTCTGAACAAGACCTTTGCTCCTGAATTTTTGAATCGTTTGGATGAAATCATTACTTTCGACCAGCTCTCCTTGGAGGCCATCACAAAGATTGTGGACATTGAGCTGAAAGGCTTGTACGAACGGGTTGAAGCAATTGGTTACAAGCTGGTTGTGGAGGATGATGCAAAGACATTCCTTGCTTCGAAAGGGTACGATGTACAGTTTGGTGCGCGTCCATTGAAGCGTGCTATTCAGAACCACTTGGAGGATGGACTTTCCGAGCTGATAGTGGCGGAGGAGTTACAGCCGGGTGATACGGTAAACGTATCAGTAGACAAAGAAAAAGACGAGCTGAGCATCAGGAAGGCATAAGCTGTTCTTTATAAAAACCGTCAAAATGTCAGTCCTTATGGGCTGGCATTTTTTTTGTGCTATATCTGCCGGAATAATTAAAAATATAAATCTAAAAAATATAAATGTAGTATGCAAAAAGGTAATATTGGGGTAACTACTGAGAATATCTTCCCCGTCATTAAAAAGTTCTTGTATAGTGATCATGAAATTTTTCTCCGTGAGTTGGTTTCTAACGCGGTTGATGCTACACAGAAGCTGAAAACACTCTCCTCTATCGGTGAGTTCAAGGGTGAAGTTGGCGATTTAACCGTACGTGTTTCGCTGGGAAAAGATACTATTACAGTGTCCGACCATGGTATAGGTCTTACGGCTGAAGAAATAGACAAGTATATTAACCAGATAGCTTTCTCTGGCGCCAATGACTTCCTTGAGAAATATAAAAACGATGCCAACGCCATCATCGGCCATTTCGGATTGGGTTTCTATTCGGCTTTTATGGTTGCCAAGAAAGTCGAAATCATCACTAAATCCTATCGGGAAGGCGCCCAGGCTGTAAAGTGGACATGCGATGGCAGTCCGGAGTTTACGATTGAAGACACTGATAAGGCAGAACGTGGTACGGATATCGTTCTTTACATAGACGATGACTGCAAGGAATTCCTTGAAGAAGCACGCATCTCCTCTTTGTTGAAGAAGTATTGCAGTTTCCTCCCTATTCCGGTTGCATTCGGCAAGAAGAAAGAATGGAAAGACGGCAAGCAGGTTGAAACTGCCGAGGATAATATCATCAATGATTCCAATCCGTTGTGGACGCTGAAACCCAGCGAATTGAAAGATGAAGATTATAAGAAGTTCTACCGTGACCTTTATCCTATGTCCGACGAACCTTTATTCTGGATTCATCTGAATGTGGATTATCCGTTCCACCTTACCGGTATTCTGTACTTCCCTAAAGTGAAGAGCAACATTGAGTTGAACAAGAATAAGATTCAGCTCTACTGCAACCAGGTATATGTAACGGATTCGGTGGAAGGTATTGTTCCTGATTTCTTGACCCTGCTGCATGGTGTGCTCGATTCACCGGACATTCCATTGAACGTTTCCCGTTCTTATCTGCAGAGCGATGCCAACGTGAAGAAGATTTCTACATATATCACGAAGAAGGTGTCAGACCGTTTGCAGTCTATCTTCAAGAATGACCGTAAACAGTTTGAGGAAAAGTGGAATGACTTGAAAATCTTCATCAACTACGGAATGCTTACGCAGGAAGATTTCTATGATAGAGCCAAGGATTTTGCCCTTTTCACCGATACAGACAGCAAATATTATACTTTCGAAGAGTATAAGACGTTGATTAAAGATAACCAGACGGATAAGGATGGAAATCTGATTTATCTGTATGCCAACAATAAAGATGAACAATACAGCTATATAGAGGCCGCTACGAATAAAGGATACAATGTGCTGTTGATGGATGGGCAGCTGGACATTGCGGTGGTGAGCATGTTGGAACAGAAGTTCGAAAAGGTTCGCTTCACTCGTGTAGACAGCGATATTATTGATAATCTGATTGTCAAGGAAGACAAGAAGAATGAAGCGTTGGAAGCCGGCAAGCAGGAAGTTCTTTCTTCCATCTTCAAGAGCCAGTTGCCCAAGATGGATAAGACGGAGTTTAACATCACGGCGCAGGCTTTGGGCGAAAACGCCACTCCTATCATGATAACTCAGAGCGAATACATGCGCCGTATGAAGGAAATGGCCAATATTCAGGCTGGAATGAGCTTCTATGGCGAAATGCCGGATATGTTTAACCTAGTATTGAATTCAGACCATAAGCTGGTGAAGGAAGTGCTGGCAGATGAGGACAAGGAATGTGCTGCTGCCGTTGCTCCAGTTCAGGCAGAGATGGATGAAGTGAACAAGCAACGTAATGAGTTGAAAAAGAGGCAGGAAGGAAAGAAAGATGAGGATATACCGACTGCCGAAAAAGATAAGGTAAGTGAGCTGGATAAGAAGTGGAATGAACTGAAAACGCAGAAAGAAGGTGTCTTTGCCGATTATGCAGCCAAGAATAAGGTTGTCCGTCAGCTGATAGATTTGGCACTGTTGCAGAATGGTATGTTGAAAGGTGAAGCTTTGAACAACTTTGTCAAGAGAAGCATTGACCTGATAAAATAAGTCCCTTTAAATTTGCATTTAATATATGCAAGGGTATTGTGATTCTTCAGAGTCGCAATACCCTTTTTTATTCATTTTCACCAATTATAAAGTGATTTTCTCCGTTGAATACGGCATTTTTAGAAACTATTGTTTATATTTGGGGCAATGAACATTTATCTTACTCGGAATCGCATAGTTATGAAAAGAGTTTTATTGTTTTTGTCGTTTCTTCTATGTACCTTTATTTTACAAGCTCAGAAAGTGGGGCTTGTATTGAGTGGCGGTGGAGCAAAAGGCATGACTCATATTGGCATTATCCGGGCTTTGGAAGAGAATAATATACCCATTGATTATATAACCGGAACCTCTATGGGAGCTATCATCGGTTCGCTGTATGCTATGGGGTATTCTCCGGACGATATGGAGGCGCTGTTGCGCTCTCCCGACTTTAAGCGTTGGTATTCGGGCAAAGTGGAGCCTAAATACGAGTATTATTTTAAGAAGAATCGTCCTTCACCGGAATTTTTCAATATCCGTTTCGCTTTTAGGGACTCGCTGCATATAAAGCCCCAGATACTTCCTACAAGCATGGTCAACCCTATACAGATGAATTTGGTATTTGTGGAATTGTTTGCACGCGCTACAGCTGCATGTGGCGGTAATTTCAACAATCTGTTTGTCCCTTTTCGCTGTATAGCATCCGATGTGTACAATAAAAAGCCATTGGTATTGGGTAAAGGGGATTTGGGAGATGCGGTACGTGCTTCCATGAGCTTTCCATTTGTCTTTAAACCGATAGAAATAGACAGTACACTTGCTTATGATGGCGGTATTTATAATAATTTCCCTACGGATGTGATGCGGGAAGATTTTCATCCGGATGTCATTATTGGCAGTGTGGTGGCGGCAAATCCCGGTAAGCCGAAGGAGAATGACCTGATGAGCCAATTGGAGAATATGATTATGCAGAAGACCGATTATTCCATTCCGGACTCATTGGGTATAGTCATGACCTTCAAGTACGATGATGTCAACCTGCTGGATTTTGACCGTCTGCAGGAATTGCACGATATAGGCTACAACCGTACTCTTAATATGATGGATTCCATCAAAAGCCGTGTTCACCGTAGGGTGAATGCTGATAATGTGCGTTTGAGGCGCCTTGTCTTCCGGAGTAACCTACCTCAATTCCGTTTCCGGGATATTATTATTGAAGGGGCGAATGCCCAACAGCAAGCCTACATCAAAAAAGAATTCCATGATGAGGAGCATGAAGTCTTTACTTATGAAGACTTGAAGCGCGGGTATTTCCGTTTGCTGGCAGATAATATGATTTCGGAAATAGTTCCTCACGCAGTGTATGATTCGGAAGCCGATTTATATCAGCTGCATTTGAAGGTGAAGATGGAGGATAATTTTTCCGTGCGTCTGGGGGGCAGTGTCTCTACCACGAGCTCAAACCAAATCTATTTGGGAGTAGGATATCAGAACTTGAATTATTATTCCAAGGAAATAACTTTTGACGGTCAGTTGGGTAAGATTTATAATAATGCCCAGTTGATGGGTAAGATTGATTTGCCTACCCACATATCTACGTCCTTTCGTTTTATTGCTTCAATCAGTACCTTCGATTACTACAAGAAGGATAAGTTGTTTTCCAAGAATGACAAGCCTTCATTCAATTCAAAAGATGAGCGCTTTGTGAAGTTGATGGTTGCCTTGCCGTTTCTGGCCAATAAGCGTGCGGAGTTCAGTCTGGGGTATGGCCAACTGGAAGATAACTATTTTCAATCCAGCGTAATAGATTTCGATAAGGACCGTTCGGACAGAAGTACATACAAACTTTTGGGAGGTTCCATCGGTTTCTATGGGAGTACCCTAAATACGCGGCAATACGCGACAAAAGGTTATTTGGAGAAGTTGATAGCCCAGGTCTTTACCGGGAGGGAAAGATTTGAACCTGGGAATCCGCAAGAAGGGTACAGTCCTTCTCCGCAAGAACGGCAATCATGGTTGCAAATTTCTTATATGAAAGAGGCATATCACACAATGGGGCCGAAGTTCACCCTGGGATGGATGGCAGAAGCACTGTATTCGTCGAAAAATTTTTCTGAGAATTATACGGCAACTATGATGCAGGCAGGAGAATTTGCACCGACTCCACATAGTAAACTGATGTACAATGAAGCTTTTCGTGCCAACCAATATGTGGCTGCCGGCATCAAACCGATATATGTTTTGAATGATATGTTCCAGTTTCGGACAGAATTTTATGGCTTTACGCCGATTTTTCCGATAAAAAAGAATGCATTGAATAAAGCGTATTATGGAAAAGCATTCTCCCGCTTTGAGTATATGGGAGAAGTTTCTGTTATTTGTCATTTGCCCTTCGGAGCCATCTCTGCTTATGTAAATCATTATAGCTCACCGAGAAGGGAGTGGAATGTGGGGATGACAATCGGCTGGCAGTTGTTTAATTATCGCTTTGTCGAATAAATTTCTTCAAAAAAAGTTTGTATATCGTTTGCTAATTCGGAAAAAGTACGTATCTTTGCACCCGTTAAACAAAGAGGCCGCGTAGCTCAACTGAATA
>ENA-OOWO01001554-OOWO01001554.1-human-gut-metagenome-genome-assembly--contig:-NODE-1554-length-14567-cov-13.962858_pt1 | contig 14567 bp, 7 predicted proteins | sample MGYA00241579_ERZ501327 | MGnify/ENA primary metagenome ERZ501327 (study PRJEB25962, sample SAMEA2042836) | human gut metagenome | biome: human gut; feature: human-associated habitat; material: faeces...
TATTTCATGCAGCAGCAGGAAATCTGGTTTTCTGCCGTGCAGGAGGAAGAACGTACGCGCTATGATGCCGACCGCGCTTTTGAAACCTTCCGGAAACGGGTGGCTGCAAGTACAGCTCAGAAGCAATCCAAGAAAGGCATAGATTGGAAAACAATCTATAAATATGCGGCCGCAGTGTTGGTGGTGGGCCTTATTTCCTTCTTCTCTTATCGTCAGGGAGAAAGCAACCTGCAAAATGCATTGACTCAGGTAGAGGTAGAAGCTCCTCTCGGTGCACAGACACGTCTTCGTTTACCCGATGGTACACTGGTAGTCCTGAATGCCGGTTCCCGTCTGGTCTATCCGCAGGACTTTGGAGTAGACAACCGTGAAGTGGAATTAAGTGGAGAAGGATATTTCGAGGTAGAGCGTAATGAGAAACTCTCGTTTCATGTACAGACTCCTTCCTTGTCGGTCAGGGTATTAGGTACCAAGTTTAATTTCCGCAACTATCCGAACGATGAAGAAGCAGTCGTTTCTTTGTTGGAAGGAAAAGTAGCATTAGATAATCGCTTGCGGACAGAAGCAGAGATGATTCTGCTTCCGAACGAACAAGTTACGTTGGATAAGGCGGAAGGTCACATGAGAAAGGAAACAAAAGAAGTAAAGAATGTGTTGGAGTGGACTTCCGGCAAGTTGTTCTTTGATGAATTGCCGTTGCCGGAAGTTGTAAAGATACTGGAACGCAGCTACGATGTACATATAACCTTTGCTACAGATTCTCTTCGAGAATTCCGTTTTTATGGAAGTTTTGGTCGGGGTGAACAAGGTATTAAAGATATTTTGGAAGCATTAGAAAAAACCGGAAAAGTACGCTATAAGCAGAAAAACCGGGAAATAACCTTATATTAACCGTTTGTTAAACACACTAAGACCTTAAAATTATGCAGAATGTGGATACTTAATTTAGCATTTGGCGAAAGAACATAAAAAAAGCCGGAAGAAGGGGAAGTTCCTCCGGCGAAGACCTTAGTTCTTTCTAACTTGTTAGTTTTTAAGATGTTTTCTAAGGGATGTGGCAAAAGTAATAAAACATTCCTTGTAAAACGCCTTTTATCAGAAATTTTTAATCTTAAAATTTAAGCTTATGAATTACAGAAAAAAAGCCATGTTAATGGCCGGGGCTTTGCTATGCCTTAATCTAAGCATATACTCACAGAGTATATCGTTGAAAATGAGCAATGTATCGGTGAAGAAGGCGATGACGGAACTTCAAACCAAGAGTGGTTATTCTTTCGTATATATAGCTGGTGATGTGGATACAGACCGTACGGTTTCAATTAATGCCAGTCAGCTGAAGGATGCGGTTGCTCAGATTTTGAAGGGACAGAATGTATCGTATGAAATTCAAGGTAAAAATATTGTAATCAAAAAAGGAAGTCAGCAGCAGGTTACTTCTGGGAAAAGAAAAAAGGTAACAGGAACAGTAAAGGATGCTAATGGGGAGCCGATCATTGGAGCTACAGTGGTTGAAAAGGGAACTACCAATGGTACCGTGACCGATTTTGATGGAAATTATGCATTGGAACTTTCTGAAAGTGGAACGCTGGCTGTTAGTTATATTGGCTATAAAAGTCAGGAATTTGCTGCCTCTCAAATTAAGCAGGGGGCATTAGCTGTTACATTGAAGGAAGATACAGAGGTGATGGATGAAGTCGTTGTGGTGGGATATGGTAGTGTAAAGCGAAGCGATGTAACGGGTTCTGTCTCGTCATTGGATGCGGAAAGTCTAACTGCAGCCTCACAGACCAATGCCATTGATGCGATGCAAGGTAAAATATCGGGTGTGAACATTACAAGAAATGCAGCTCGTCCTGGAGGAAGTTATAATATTGTAGTTCGTGGTCTTAGTTCTATAAATAATAGCAATGCTCCTTTGTGGGTGATAGATGGAATTCCGACTAATTCGGATGCAAGTGATATAAACCCGGCAGATATTGAAAAAATAGACGTATTAAAGGATGCTTCGGCTACAGCTATTTATGGAAGTCGTGGTGCAAATGGAGTAATAATTGTAACCACAAAGCGAGGAAAAGAGGGTAAAGTCAGTATCAATTATGATGGTTACTGGGGTATTCGTAAAGCAAGTAATTTACCCGATATGATGAATATGGATGAGTATATAAAGTTCCGTACTGAAATGTTTCAGGCACAAGGTAAAAGTACCGATCGTTCCAATGCTGATTTTTTTACTCCAGAAGAATGGGAACGTATAGATAATGGTACTTATACAGATTGGGTTGATCTTATTCTTTGTAATGGACAGCAGTACAGTAATACGATTACAGCTTCAGGTGGTAATGCGGACGGTACTTTTTCTATTGGCTTGGGACAGTTACACGAAGAGGGTACGATTCCCAATCAGAATTTTGACCGTTATAACATGCATTTGAATGTAAACCATAAATTCTCTAAAATCTGGGAAGCTGGAGGAAGCTTATATTTTACTCATAGTGTGCAGAATATAGGAAGCTATGAGGCATTGCGTTCAGCCTATCGTTTGCCTGGAGTAGCATATCCTTATGATGAGGAGGGGAATTTGGTTTACCATGTTTATCGTAATGATGTAGTTAGTAATCCTCTTTTAGAATCAGGGGAAGATGGTGAGCAGCGACAGAATAAGCGCTTCCGTGTCTTTGGTAATATTTATCTGCAGATGAAACCGATAGAGGGATTGACGTTAAGAAGCCAGTTTGCCCCACAGATGATTTATAAAAGAGAAGGAGTTTATATAGGGCCTGATTCGAAGAATTCTACAGGTAAAGCTGAAAGTACAACTGCTGATTATAATCAAACTTTGTATTGGTCGTATGTGTGGGATAATCAGGTGATGTATGATAAACTATTTGGATTACATCATTTGAATTTAAGTTTCGTACAGAGTATCCAAATGGAGGAATGGGAATATTCGAATCAAAGTGCCAAAGGGTTTTCTTACAACAGTTTGTGGTATAATTTAGGAGCTTCTGGGTTAAGTAATGCCACGAAATCAACTACGGATTTTGAGAAACGCACATTGGCTTCTTTCTTAGGTCGTGTGCAATATTCGTTTAATGAGCGTTATTTGTTGACTTTGTCTGGCCGTTATGATGGTTCTTCCCGCTTGGCAGCAGGAAACCAGTGGGCGTTCTTCCCTTCTGCTGCATTGGCTTGGCGTATGTCTGAAGAAGATTTTCTGAAAGGCTTTGAACAGCTTAGTAATTTGAAGCTTCGTATAAGTTATGGTACAACAGGTAATGATGCGGTAGATATCTATGGCACGCAATCAGGTATTTCTCTGAAAAATTATGATTTCGGTGGGCTTACCGTCCCGGCTTATTATAAGGACAGGCTGGCCAATCGGGAGCTTTCTTGGGAAAAAACCAATGAAATAAATGTGGGATTGGATTTCGGTTTCTTCAATAGCCGCATAAACGGAGCGATTGATGTGTACAGACGAGATGCCAAAGACCTGATTATGGAACGTAAGTTGCCAAGTACAAGTGGATGGACTTCAATATGGGATAACATCGGACATGTGCGTAACGTGGGTGTTGAGCTTCAATTGAATACGGTGAATGTGCAGACTAAAGATTTTACTTGGGAAACAGGCTTTACATTTAGTAAAAATCATAACGAGCTTATTGAACTTTATGGAGGAAAGAAGGATGATGTCACCAATAAATGGTTTATAGGCGAACCAATAGATGTGAATTATGATTATGTATTTGATGGTATATGGCAGACTGATGAGGCTGAGCAAGCTGCTGTGTATGGTCAGAAACCGGGTCAGGTAAAGGTGCGTGATATAGACGGTAATAAAGTCATTGATGCGGATGACAAGCAGATATTGGGGCAACGCTCTCCGAAATGGATTGGAAGTATAACCAGTACATTCCGTTATAAGGATTTTGATTTGTCTGTTTATCTTTATACTCAGCAAGGCGCGCAGGTACAGGATGCCTTTATGTCGTCTTTCATGACTTTTGAAGGTAATTACAATCAGTTGGATGTAGATTACTGGACTGAAAACAATCCGTCCAATGAATTCCCACAACCTGGTAATAAAGGGAAGTATTATGATACAATGCGTTATATTGATGTTTCTTTTGTACGAGTCGGAAGTATAACTTTGGGTTGGAATATTCCTAAAGAATGGACAAAGAAGATTGGTATAAAAAATGCTCGTTTGTATTTTACCACTAATAATCCTTTTACTTTTTCTTCTTATAAAGGATTTGATCCGGAATGGGCTACTCAAAATACTTGGGGTACTGTTACCGGTTATACAACGTATCTGATTGGTACCAAAATAGAATTTTAATAATTAAAAACGATTGAAATATGAGACTGATAAAATTATATACTGCTTGTATTTGTCTTTCATTAGGAATGTCGTCTTGTGCTGATTTTCTGGAAGAAGAAAATCGAAGTAATATAAATGCACAAGAGTATTTTGTTGAAAAGGATGGTTTTGAAAGTTTGGTTAATGCTGTTTATGCTTCATTGCGGACTGTGTGGAAAAATGAACCGTGGCTGTTTTGCCTTGGGGTAGACATATATACTCGTGGGGAAAGTGAATTAATAAGTGGAAGTTATGGGAATCGTGATGTGTATAGTAGGGAGTTGAATGAATATGGCTCTTTAAAGGCTGATAATGAGTTTGTGGGTAATTTTTATTCCAATGTGTATTATGCAATCCAAACTTGCAATACTGCTATATCAAAGTCTGAATCTGTTGTAGGTTTATCGGAGAATGTAAGGAAACAGCGGGTGGCTGAGCTTCGTTTCCTACGTGCCTATTATTACTATTTATTGGTAGAGCAGTTTGGTAGAATTGCAATTGTTACAGATGAAATAGAAACTCCGATGTTATCGTTCCCTCAAAAGAGTGAGCAGGAAGTTTATAAATTTATTTTGGATGAATTGGATACAATAGATGATAATATATTACCTGAGGTGCAGTCAGACTATGGACGTATTACACAGGGAGCTGTAAAACATTTGCAGGCATTGGTCTATTTGACTCGTGGCTACAAGGATTTTGCTTCTTCTGATGATTTTTCTAAAGCTGCTGCATTGTGTGATGAAATTATTAATGGGACTACGTATGAATTACAACCCACTTTTGCAGATGTATTTAAAACAGGAAATGAGAAGAATAATGAAATTATTTTTTCTGTTCAGTATGATGCAAGCTCATTAGGTGGACAATACAATGGAAATGGCCAGCAAAATTTGTTTGGCTTTGAACTTTGGACAAAAGTTGTTAGTGGGTTTGAACAAGGTAATACTACTTATGGCTGGAAGAAGAATCAGTTTATGTGTACCCCATTTTTATTCTCATTGTTTGACACGAGCATCGATAGCCGTTATGATGCGACGTTCAAGAGTGAATTTTATGCCACTGTGGCAGACCCTTCTATCGGTCTTAAGGTGGGTGACCTCCGCGTTTATTTCCCCAAATATGACCAGACTTTTACAGATGCTGATAAGGCTGAACTTTTGACGGAACATCCGAATGCAATTGTGGTAACCAAAGACCGTTGGAAGCAAGATATTGAGAATGTGGGAGGTACAGGAATGTGCCCTATGGTGTGGAAGTTTTATGATCCTAATGCTACATGGCCGAGTAATAATACAAGTTATACCAGTACGAAGGATATCTTCCTTTTCCGTCTGGCTGACACGTATTTGATGGCGGCTGAGGCTTATTACCAGGCTGGAGAACCTGATCTTGCGGCGAAACGCTTGACTACAGTACGCCAGCGTGCGGCTATACCTGGGCATAAGGATGAAATGGTTGTTGCTTCTTCTGATGTGAATATTGATTTCATCCTGGATGAACGTGCACGTGAACTTGTGGGTGAATATAAACGGTGGATGGATTTGAAACGTACTGGTAAATTGATAGAAAGAACTTTAGCTCACAATAATTTGGCAGCACGCGAGAATAAGATGGACGAGCATATATTAGTTCGTCCTATTCCACAATCTGTAATAGACCAGACAGAAGGTGAGATTTCTCAGAATGATAAATATTAAATTATCATATAGCTTATTAGATTAATAGAATTAGTAGCGTATGATTAAAATGAATTTATAGAATAAACCGTGTGTTTGGTAAGTCTCTCTTTTTATTAATATTTTGTTGAAGATTTATCGGGATAGCTTATTATGCGTTAATAAACTATCCCGAAAATTTAAAATATTAATATGAATGTATACTGTTTCTTTATTGTACTTACTATGATATTGAATATCTGTTATTTCTAATGGTGATATGTATTATTATAGAATATTCATCCTGTGTTAATTCTTAATATATGTGTAAATGAGAAAAACGGTTATGACTTTTTTTTTATTGCAAATGCTGTTTACTACATCAGTTTTTTGTAATAAACATTTAGATGGATATTATTTATTTGTGTATTTTACTGGAAATCAGACTTCTAAACAGCAAATTTGTTATGCATTGAGCAGCGATGGGATTGATTTTGTCCCGCTTAATGGTGGACATCCAGTGATTGCTTCCGATTCTATTGCTGTTATGAAGGGGGTTCGTGACCCGCATATTTTGCGTGGAACTAATGGTTGGTTTTATATGGTTGCCACAGATATGGATTGGACAAAAGGGAAATGGTCTAATAGAGGGATAGTAATGATGCGTTCACAAAATCTTCTTGATTGGGAGCATCATACTGTTGATTTTCATCAGCGATTTGCAGGAACAGAAGCAGCGAAAGTTAATGCAGTATGGGCTCCACAAACTATTTGGGATCCTGCGGCTCAAAAATATATGATATATTTTTCATTACATTCGGAAAAAGATGGTCCATATCCTCAAGACGCTATTTATTATACTTATGCAAATGCTGATTTCTCAGATGTAGAAATTATTCCTAAACGGCTTTTTGAATATCCATATCCGACTATTGATGCTGATATTGTGTTGGATGAAGCTGGAATATATCATCTTTTTTTTAATACGTGGGGGGCCGATGGTCTATTACGTCGGCAATATATGTTTACAGATTTGCATGATCAAGATAAATGGAGGTTGGTTGAAGGTCGGATGCAGCCTAATGATATAGCCTCAGAAGGTTCTTGTGCTTATCCTTTGGCTGGGGGCGAATGGATTTTAGTGTATGATTGCTTTAGAGATGGCTTCTCACAATTTTGTAGGAGTAAAGACCTTATTCAATTTGAATTAGTAAGGACTACATCTATGGATAAAGGAGCGTTTTCGCCTCGTCACGGAACTGTTATTCAAATAACTGAAAAAGAATTTGAAATTCTAAAAAAAAGATACAAGTGACTGATGCAAATCGTAAAAGATGAACGGTGCAAAAGATGGTTCTGATTTATATAGAAGACCGGGATACTTAAAGTGTGGTAAAGGGAATTTATATTCTCATAAAATGATGCCTTGATTTTAATTTAGAAAGGTATTTATTAAATAGTTAAGCTGATAATGAAATGAAACGTTTACTCATATTCTTGTATTTCTTGTGCGGAGGAATGGCTTATGCACAGAGCAAGTTAATAGTTAATGGCATTCCATGGTATGATAATAATGATAATATTGTTAATGCACATGGAGCTTGTATAGTGGAAGAAAATGGAAGATATTATCTTTTTGGAGAGTGGAAATCAGATAAAAGCAATGCATTCCCAGGTTTTGCCTGTTATTCATCAAGTGATTTGGTTAACTGGAAGTTCGAAAATGTAGTACTGAAAGTTCAACAAGATGGAATATTAGGACCTAACCGGGTGGGTGAACGGGTAAAAGTTATGAAATGTCCTAAAACGGGTGAGTACATTATGTTGATGCATGCTGATGATATGAATTATAGAGACCCTTATATCGGACTTGCCATTTGTAAAACTATAGCGGGAGATTATCAATTGAAAGGACCGTTACTCTATAATGGGAAGCCTGTTAAACGCTGGGATATGGGAACATTTCAAGATTCTGATGGTAAAGGCTACTTATTAATACATCATGGTCCGATTTACCGCCTTAGTGAGGATTACAAGTCAGTGGAAAAGGAGGTTGCGTATATCGAAGGAGCTGGTGAATCTCCTGCTATGTTCAAGAAGGAGAACATGTATTATTTGCTTTATTCCAACTTGACCAGTTGGGAAAAAAACGACAACTTTTATTTCACAGCTCCAAAGATTGAAGGCCCATGGACAAAACGTGGATTATTTTGTCCGAAGGGAAAGCTGACTTATAATTCTCAAACGACTTTTGTCTTTCCCTTAAAATATGGGAATGATACAATACCGATGTTTATGGGAGACCGTTGGTCGTATCCTCATCAGGCTTCTGCTGCAACTTATGTATGGATGCCTTTGCGGGTAGAAAACACTAAAATATCCATACCTGAATATTGGCAGGCTTGGGATATTAATAAGCTTAAGCCTGTAAATCCGTTGAACGGTAGTTTACAAATAGAAAAAAAGCAGATTTATGCTGATAGCTACTGGCATATTACAAAAGATAAAATGGAGTCAGATGTGAAAGGAAGTGTATTATCGGCTTCGTTTCGAGGAACACGAGCTGCCATCATAGGAGAGTCTACTCCTTTGGGGGGATATGCTCGGGTAAATGTAATAAATGAGAAAAGAGATACCGTATACAGTTCTTTAATAGATTTCTATAGTAAATATCCGGAGATGGCAATCCGTGTTATTACTCCTGTGATGGAAAAAGGAGAATATACTATTTCTGTAGAAGTTACAGGCATTCGGCCGGTTTGGTCAGACAAAACCAAACGGGTTTATGGCAGTAAAGGAACTTGTGTAAGTATCAATCAAATTTTATATTTTGAGGAGGAATAATGATGAAAAAATACATTCTTACTTTATTTATGTGTATCATAACCCAATTTTTATGGGCGCAATTTAGAATATCTACCGGAAATCCTATAAATGTAGCTTGTAATCCAAACGAGAAAAATGTGGTATGGCAGGCATTAGAGTTGTTTAAACGTGATTATAGGAATGTTTTTTCTGATAGTGTTCGAATCTCAGAATCTCAAGGAAACATCATTGTGTCTACTATGGGTAAGAATAATCCTTTGATGACATCTTTGCAAGTAGACTTTTCTTCCTTAGAAGGGAAAAAGCAGGGATTCATGATAAAGGTATTGCCAAACAATAAATTGTTAGTAGTAGGAAGTGACAGGCATGGGACTGCTTATGGTATCATGGAGCTTTCTCGTATGATAGGTGTTTCCCCCTGGGAGTGGTGGGCTGATGTGACTCCAAGAAAAAGAGATTTTTTTGAACTTCCGAAAGATTTTGAGATAGTTCAATCACCATCCGTTGAATATAGAGGAATTTTTATAAACGATGAAGACTGGGGCTTGATGCAATGGAGCAGTTTAAATTATGAGCCTTGGCATAAACCTGGAAGAATCGGACCGCGCACTAACGAAAGAATCTTTGAACTGATGCTTCGTTTACGTGCCAATTATTATTGGCCAGCCATGCATGAGTGTACGGAACCTTTTTTCCTTACGGAAGGAAACCGGGAGATGGCCGAGAAATACGGGATTTATATTGGAGGCTCCCATTGTGAACCTATGGCTTCAAGTACCGCTGTGGAGTGGCACAGACGGGGAAAGGGGGAGTACGATTATGTAAACAATCCTAATGAGGTATATAAATTCTGGGAGGAGCGTGTTAAGGAGGTCTCAAAACAAGATATTCTTTATACAATAGGAATGCGCGGAGTACATGACGGGCAAATGAATGGCGCAAAAACCATAGAGGAACAACGTAAGGTGCTGGAGCGTGTATTGGTGGATCAAAGAACATTATTGCAGAAATATGTTAATCCGGATATTACAAAGGTACCACAAGTTTTTATTCCATATAAAGAAGTGCTAGATATATACAATTCAGGATTGCAAGTCCCTGAAGATGTGACTTTAATGTGGTGTGATGATAATTATGGGTATATTCGTCATTTTCCAACAGCTGAAGAACGCGCCAGAAAAGGTGGTAATGGTGTGTATTATCATGTTTCTTACTGGGGACGTCCTCACGATTATCTTTGGCTAGGTACATTCAGTCCTTACCTGCTTTTCCAGCAAATGAAATTAGCTTACGACCGTGGAATACAAAAAATGTGGATTCTTAATGTGGGTGATATTAAACCTGCAGAATATCAAATAGAATTGTTCTTGGATATGGCTTGGGATATAGAAAAAGTTGCAAAAGGTGGAGTTTGGGCTCATTTAGAAAGTTTTTTAAAAAGGGAGTTTGGCGAATCAATAGGTAAAACATTATGCCCTGTCATGAATGAACATTATCGTTTGGCTTATATTAGGAAGCCTGAGTTTATGGGAAATACCCGCGTAGAAGAGTATCGTAATTCTGAATATTTTCAGACGGTAAAAGATTTGCCTTGGAGCTCAGCTTATCTTAAGCAGCGTGTGGAAGATTACAACGAACTTTCGGATAAGGTGCAGATGATAGACTCTCAAATTCCGGATAATCGAAAGGATGCGTTTTTTCAATTGGTAAAATATCCTGTACAAAGTGCTGCCGAGATGAATAAGAAGATGATTTTTGCTCAGTTTGCACGTCACGGTGAAATGGGGTGGGATAAGAGTGATGCGGCTTATGATAGCATTGTGTCATTGACTCAGATTTATAATGTGGGTATACAGAATAATGGAAAGTGGAATTATATGATGGATTTTAAACCCCGTAATTTGTCTGTTTTTGAAAAAGTGAAACGCGTTTCACTTTCAAAACCTATGAAAGAAGAAAGAAGTGATATCGTTTGTATGTGGAATGCTTCGGAATGTAATTCTGGTAGTTTTATTCCTTGTGAAGGATTGGGATATGAAGGAAAGGCCGTAAATATACCTAAAGGTAAGGGTATTAATTTTAATTTCCTGAAGATAAACTCAGATTCAATAGGTATTGAACTTTATTTTTTACCCTCTCATCCGGTAGAAGGAGAATATTTACGCTTTACTGTAACTTTGGATGGGAAGGAGACTGCCCCTATTCATTATGAAACTAAAGGGCGTAGTGAAGAATGGAAAGAAAATGTATTGCGTAATCAGGCATATAGGAGAGTTGTCCTGCCAATATCTTCAGGAATTGAAAGGCATCGTATAGAGATTAAAGCATTGGATGAGGGCGTAATCTTAGATCAATTGGTGATAAGTAATTTGGCGTTAAATATGAGTGAATAAATATATTGTTGAATATGGAGAATATAGCGATAAGGGTATAAAATCGTATATGTTATTTATATAATTATTGCGATGTTTTTTTTGTAGGTCTGGGATTTTTAGATAAAACTAAAAAGCGATATGAAAGATTCTTTGGTAAATTAAGTATTTAACTATTTTATTTATCAATAAGGTTGAAATTGATATATTTATGATAAGGATGGCATTAAAGAAAAATAGAAGAAGATTGGTATTCCATTTCTTACTTTGCATTAATTTTTTTTCGGTAGTTATGGCTCAGCAAACCGTTTGTCTGAGTGATAGAAGCACGGGTAAACGCTTTGATGGTATAGGGATTGTGAATGGTGGAGGAGCTACCTCTGTCTTGTTGAAGGATTATCCAGAACGTCAACGTAATGAAATTATGGATATGGTTTATAAACCGATGTTTGGAGCTTCTGTTAGCTCGTTGCTTGTGGAGATACCAGGTGATGGTAATTCTACTCAAGGCTCAATGCCTAGTCATAGTCATTATCTGGGTGATTTTAATTATAGGCGAGGTTATATCTGGTGGATTATGCAAGAGGCCAAAAAGCGTAATCCGCTTCTTACTCTTGATGGAACGGCCTGGAGTGCTCCTGCATGGGTTGAGGATTTTTGGTCACAGAAGATGGTAGACTATTATATTTCTTGGTTATTGGGTTTACGTCGAGTATATGGCCTCAATCTGGATGCAATAGGGTGTCATAATGAAACAGGTGTTAGTTATGAATTTGCTAAAGAACTTAGGAAGGCTATGGATGAAAAAGGTTTTCGAGATGTAAAATTGCATGGCTTTGATAATTGGGGGGACTCTAAGATGGATTTCTTAAATGATATGCAGGCTGACAAAGAATTAAGGGAGTCTCTTGATATTGTAAGTGCTCATACTTTTAGTGAAATTCAATTAACAAAGGAGCAGAGGAAAATGATTGAGGATATGGGGAAACCGATTTGGAATACAGAAGATCATGTTTATCGAAAAGGTTTTGATGCATTGATTAGTATTGTGAAGTGTTTTAATGAGAATTACATTATTAGTGGTGCTACCAAAATTATTAATTGGTATGATATAGCAGGAGTTTATCCATTGGAACCTTATAGTTGTGACCCGGCCATGATATTGGCTCGTGAACCTTGGAGTGGAAACTATGAGATTCGTGAAGCCTTATGGGGCTATGCCCATTATGGACAATTCACTCAGGTGGGTTGGAGATATGTGGATGATGGATGTGTAAATCTTGAACAAGGGGGTAGTATGGTTACATTAAGGGAGCCTGAAACAGGTGATTACAGCATTATTTTCGAAACGAAAGATGCGGAAAGATCTCAAGTTGTAAAAGTTAAAGTAGCGGGTGGATTGTCTACAAATAAACTTTGTGTATGGTATAGTGATTCTAAGCAGCAATTTATTCGTGTGAAAGATATTACTCCTCAAAATGGATATTACAGTATAATTCTCAAGCCCAATTCTGTTTACTCTATTTCTACCACAACGGGGCAGCAAAAGGGGGTGTTCTCTCACATTCCTTTGTCAACACCTTTCCCTATTCCTTATGAAGATGATTTTGATAGTTATTCACATCCTGTAGAATGGGGGTACTTGCCACATTATACAGCTGATATAATAGGTTGTTTCGAACTCGTAGAACGTCCAGATCATAGAGGTCAATGTATTCGGCAGGTTGTAGGTGAACATACACTTAGCTGGGCTCCTGAATGGCATCATTATACAATTCTAGGCGATTCTGCATGGACGGATTACGAGGTGAGTGCGGATGTCTATTTGAATCCGCTAGATGAGGTGGCTGTAATGGGGCGATTGTGTGATGTTGGCTCTGGATATGGTATTTGGGCTAAAGGTTATTATTTGAAGTTAGATGATAAGGGAAATTGTTCTTTAGTTATTTCTAAGGGGAAAAAAGACCAGAAGGAACTTATTGGTGATGCTGAGCAACAAGCCATGATTCTTGCCCGTACAGATGTGGAAGTTGGAGGAGAATATGTTTTAGCGACTGCTAAGATTGAGGGTATAAATGCTTGTGAATGGCATTCGTTGAAATTACGTTTTCTTGGTAATGAATTAATAGGTTTTGTTGATGGTAAAGAAGTTTTGAGGACAGTATCTGATTGCTATCTTCATGGTATGGCAGGCTTGATGGCGCCGTTACAAAAATATCATGTGAGTACTCCTTATTTTGATAATCTTAGGATTCTTCCCATAGGACAGACGAAAACTGCAGTACGGAGTGTAGAAAAAAAAGATATAAGACCTTTATATCCAGAATTGTATAAGTGAGTATGTAATGAAAGAAGGAGGAAAAGTCTTCGATTTTCGAAAAGAGGCTGTCTCAAAATAGAGTTGAGATGGCCTCTTTTGTTTCATCTCCAATTGAAGTCATTTGGATTTTCCTCAAAAAAGAAGCTTACAAACTTACTTTTGAAAATTTCATTCTTTCAAACTGTTTATTTTGTTGCCATAAGCTTCCTAAGAGGCTGCTTTTGCAAGATTATGTGCAATGGTCAGCAGGCCGAACTCAATTTCAACCTTCTTAAGCCCACGAAGATGGAACCTCTTGAAGTGCTTGTTGTTCTTGAGGTTTCCAAATACGGCTTCCACATCCTGCGGTCGCTGACTGCGATATTTCAGACCTTCATCAGAGAGCAGTTTTTCACGTTCCCTTTCCTTGATTTTCCTCAGACGGTGGTTTACCTGTACAATCCTTTCCGACCGGCTTCTGTGACACCGGCATCTTAGCGGGCAGCCCTTGCAGTTACGTGCCCTGTATCTTGATATGGTCTGCACAAAACCGTTGTCTGTTATCCGCCTTGCATCGGAGAGTCTTTCCATTCTCTGTCCCATCGGACAATACATGCCGTCGGTTTCTTCATTATAATAAAAGTTGGCAGACAGAAACGGGTCGTTCCGGAAGTTCCTTTTCTGTTCCTTATGAAAATAGTTGTACTTTATGAAGGTTTCAATACCATGTCTGAAGGCATACAGATAGTTCTCCTCGCTTCCGTACCCTGCATCACAGACCGATACGTCAGGGTATCTGCCGTAAAGGGAATGGAAATCATCCATGTGCAGAGGATAGGTGGAGGTATCACCCGCACACTGATGGATGGTATAGTTCAGAATGAACTGCCTGTTGGTACTGATCTGGGGATTATATCCGGGCTTGAGCTGTCCGTTCCTCATGTGGTCCTCCTTCATGCGCATGAAAGTAGCGTCATTGTCTGTCTTTGAGTAACTGTTGCGTCCGTCAAGTATCTTTCCCTGTGATTCATATTTCCTGAGCTGTTCGG
>ENA-OOWO01001589-OOWO01001589.1-human-gut-metagenome-genome-assembly--contig:-NODE-1589-length-14394-cov-4.016807_pt1 | contig 14394 bp, 9 predicted proteins | sample MGYA00241579_ERZ501327 | MGnify/ENA primary metagenome ERZ501327 (study PRJEB25962, sample SAMEA2042836) | human gut metagenome | biome: human gut; feature: human-associated habitat; material: faeces...
GAACACGTAGAGGCAGGTCAGGTAATTGCTGACGGTCCTTCTACTTACAATGGTGAACTTGCTCTTGGTAAGAACCCGCTGATCGGATTCATGACCTGGGAAGGTTACAACTACGAGGATGCGGTTCTTCTTTCTGAGCGTCTGGTACGTGATGATGTTTATACATCTGTTCATATTGAAGAATACGAGGCAGAAGCACGTGATACCAAGTTAGGACCGGAAGAGATCACCCGTGACGTACCTGGTGTTGGTGAGGATGCATTAAAGGATCTGGACGAGCGCGGTATCATCCGTATCGGTGCTGAAGTCCGTGCCGGAGATATTCTGGTAGGTAAGGTTACTCCAAAGGGAGAGACTGAGCTGACTGCTGAAGAAAGACTGTTAAGAGCCATCTTCGGTGAGAAGGCAAGAGAAGTACGTGATACCTCCTTAAAGGTACCTCATGGTGCATATGGTATCATCGTAGACGCTAAGGTATTTACAAGAGAAAATGGTGACGAACTTGCACCAGGCGTAAATCAGACCGTTCGTATCTACATCGCTCAGAAACGTAAGATCTCTGTTGGTGATAAGATGGCTGGACGTCATGGTAACAAGGGTGTCGTTTCCCGTGTACTTCCTGTAGAAGATATGCCATTCCTTCCAAACGGCCGTCCTCTGGACATAGTGCTTAACCCACTGGGCGTACCTTCCCGTATGAACATCGGACAGGTGCTGGAAATCCACTTAAGCCTTGCAGCTAAGGCACTTGGATTTAACGTTTCCACTCCTATCTTCGATGGCGCAAACGAGAATGATATCCAGGATACTCTGGAGCTTGCAAACGACTATGTAAATACTCCATGGGAAGAGTTTGAAGCTAAATATAAAGATACCTTAAGACCTGAGGTAATGGATTACCTTGGTTCCCACTTAGAGCACAGAAAGCTGTGGGAAGGCGTACCGATCAGCCGTGACGGTAAAGTACGTCTCCGTGATGGACGTACCGGTGAGTACTTCGACGGCGCAGTAACCATCGGACACATGCATTACCTGAAACTGCATCATCTGGTAGACGATAAGATCCATGCACGTTCTACCGGTCCTTACTCCCTGGTTACACAGCAGCCTCTGGGTGGTAAAGCTCAGTTCGGCGGACAGCGTTTCGGAGAGATGGAGGTTTGGGCTCTGGAGGCATATGGTGCTTCCTACACCCTGCAGGAAATCATGACTGTTAAGTCTGACGACGTAGTTGGCCGTGTTAAGACATACGAAGCTATTATCAAGGGCGAAAATATCCCTGAGCCAGGTGTTCCGGAATCCTTCAAGGTACTTCTTAAGGAAATGCAGTCCCTGGGTCTGGATGTTCAGGTTCAGAGAGAAGATGGTACCGAAGTAGAGATGACAGAGAGCATCGACTATGGTGATACAGAACTGCGTGCTATGCTGGAAGGCGACCGTCATTACAATGACAGAGAGTCTTACTCCAATTACGGATATCAGGAGCAGGAATTCAAGAACAATGAGCTTGTGAATGTAGAATCCGATTCCAAGGAAACTAACGACGATTATACAGACGACCTGTATGACGCATATACAGATGACAGTGAGAACGAATAATAGAAGGGAGTATAAGCTCATGCCGGAAACAACAAATGAAACTTATCATCCAATGGCGTTTGATGCCATTAAAATAGGTCTGGCTTCCCCTGAAAAGATCCGCTCCTGGACACACAGAACTCCGGAGCCTGCAGATAAGCCAAGCAAGCAGTGGAAAGACTGGTGGGAGCAGGGTGCAGTACGCAACCGTATGCCTGAGCCTTCAGGCGCTCCTTCCAAGGAGTGGAAAGACTGGTGGGATCACGGCGTTGTAAAGAAGCCGGAGACCATTAACTATAGAACCTTAAAACCAGAAAAAGACGGACTTTTCTGCGAGAGGATCTTCGGACCGAGCAAGGACTGGGAGTGCCACTGTGGAAAGTACAAAAAGATTCGCTATAAAGGTGTTGTCTGCGACAGATGTGGTGTAGAAGTTACCAAATCCTCTGTACGTAGAGAGCGTATGGGACATATCGAGCTGGCTGCTCCGGTATCCCACATCTGGTATTTCAAAGGAATTCCGTCCCGTATGGGATTGATCCTTGACATTTCTCCGAGAACTCTGGAGAAAGTTCTTTACTTTGCTAACTATATCGTACTGGATCCGGCTAATTCCGGACTCCAGTACAAACAGGTACTTACAGAGAGAGAATATCAGGATGCACGTGAGGCTTATGGATATGATTTCCGTGTAGGTATGGGTGCAGAATCCATCAAAGAACTGCTTGAAGCAATTGACCTTGAAAAAGAATCAGCAGAATTAAAAGCAGGTTTAAAAGATTCAACAGGACAGAAACGTGCACGTATCGTAAAACGTCTTGAAGTTGTAGAAGCATTTAAAGAATCAGGAAATCGTCCGGAATGGATGATTATGACAGTTGTTCCGGTTATTCCGCCAGACTTACGTCCAATGGTTCAGCTTGACGGCGGACGTTTTGCAACATCTGATTTAAATGACCTGTACAGAAGAATTATCAACCGTAATAACCGTCTGAGAAGACTGCTTGAACTGGGAGCGCCGGATATTATCGTACGCAACGAGAAACGTATGCTTCAGGAAGCAGTTGATGCCCTGATCGATAACGGTCGTCGTGGACGTCCGGTTACAGGACCAGGAAACAGAGCATTAAAATCCTTATCCGATATGTTAAAAGGTAAATCCGGTCGTTTCAGACAGAACTTACTTGGTAAACGTGTTGACTATTCAGGACGTTCCGTTATCTGTGTTGAGCCGAAATTAAAGATTTATCAGTGTGGTCTTCCAAAAGAGATGGCGATCGAACTGTTTAAGCCATTTGTTATGAAAGAACTTGTAGCAAACGGTCTTGCTCATAATATTAAGTCTGCCAAGAAGATGGTAGAAAAGTTACAGCCAGAAGTTTGGGATGTACTCGAAGATGTTATCAAAGAACATCCGGTTATGTTAAACCGTGCTCCTACCTTGCATCGTCTTGGTATTCAGGCATTCGAGCCAACATTAGTAGAAGGTAAAGCGATTAAGTTACATCCGTTAGTATGTACAGCCTTCAATGCCGACTTTGATGGTGACCAGATGGCTGTCCATCTGCCACTTTCTCAGGAAGCGCAGGCAGAGTGTCGTTTCCTTTTACTTTCTCCTAATAACCTGCTGAAACCATCAGATGGTGCGCCAGTAGCTGTTCCTTCACAGGATATGGTCCTTGGTATTTACTACCTGACTATGGAAAAAGAAGGAGCTAAGGGTGAAGGTAAATGTTTTAAGTCTGAAAATGAAGCATATCTTGCTTACGAGAACAAGGTAATCACACTTCATTCCAGAATCAAAGTAAAGAGAAGAGGTATGAGACCAGACGGAACAATGGGAAGCCGTATTGTAGATTGTACAATGGGACGTCTTCTTTTCAACGAAATCATCCTTCAGGATTTAGGTTTTGTTGATCGTTCTGATCCAGATAACTTCTTAAAGTTAGAAGTTGATTTTCAGTGTGGTAAGAAACAGTTAAAACAGATCCTTGACCGTTGTATCAGCGTACATGGTACAACTAAGACTGCCGAGGTTCTTGATAATATCAAAGCTCTTGGATATAAGTATTCTACAATTGGTGCGTTAAGTGTATCTATTTCCGATATGACCGTACCAAAAGAAAAAACAGAAATCCTTGCAGCAGCTCAGAAACAGGTTGAGTACATTACAAAACAGTACCGCCGTGGTTTCATGACAGAAGAAGAACGTTATAAAGCAGTAGTACAGACATGGTTCGCTGCCGATAACGAACTTACAGATAAACTGATCAGTGGTCTTGATAAGTACAATAACATCTTCATGATGGCTGACTCCGGTGCCCGTGGTTCCGATAAACAGATCAAACAGCTTGCAGGTATGCGAGGACTGATGGCCGATACAACCGGTCACACCATCGAGCTGCCTATCAAGTCAAACTTCCGTGAAGGTCTTGACGTACTGGAATACTTCATGTCTGCACATGGAGCACGTAAAGGTATGTCCGATACAGCTCTTCGTACAGCCGATTCAGGTTACCTGACAAGACGTATGGTTGACGTTTCTCAGGATCTGATCGTACGTGAGACAGACTGCTGTGAAAACAGAGATGAGATCTCAGGTATGTATGTAGAATCTTTTGTAGATGGTAAAGAAGAGATCGAAGGACTTCAGGAGCGTATCACAGGTCGTTTCTCCTGTGAGACAATTAAGAATAAAGATGGCGAAGTTATCGTAAAAGCCAACCATATGATCACACCGAAACGTGCTGCCCGCATCATGAAAGAAGGCGTGGACAACCAGACAGGCGGATCTATCGAGAAAGTTAAGATCCGTACAATCCTTACATGTAAATGTAAAGTTGGTATCTGTGCGAAATGTTACGGTGCGAACCTTGCAACCGGCGAGCCGGTACAGGTTGGTGAATCTGTCGGTATCATCGCTGCTCAGTCTATCGGTGAGCCAGGTACACAGCTTACCATGCGTACTTTCCACAGTGGTGGTGTTGCCGGTGGAGATATCACACAGGGTCTTCCTCGTGTCGAGGAGCTTTTTGAGGCAAGAAAGCCGAAAGGTCTTGCCATCATCACAGAGATTCCTGGTGTTGCTGTTATCAATGACACTAAGAAGAAACGTGAAGTTATCGTTACAGATCAGGAAACAGGTGAATCCAAGACTTACCTTATTCCATACGGATCCCGTATCAAGATCACAGACGGACAGATCCTTGAAGCAGGTGATGAACTTACAGAAGGTAGCGTAAATCCGCATGATATCCTGAGAATTAAGGGTGTACGTGCAGTTCAGGATTATATGATCCGTGAAGTACAGCGTGTATATCGTCTCCAGGGTGTTGAGATCAGCGATAAGCATATCGAAGTTATCGTTCGTCAGATGCTGAAGAAAATCCGTATCGAAGATAACGGAGATACAGAATTCCTTCCTGGAACGCTGGTTGACTTCCTTGAATATGAGGACGTTAACGAGCAGATGGAAAAAGAAGGCAAACAGCCTGCAGATGGAAAACAGGTTATGCTTGGTATTACCAAGGCATCCCTTGCTACAAACTCCTTCCTGTCAGCCGCTTCCTTCCAGGAAACAACTAAAGTTCTGACTGAAGCCGCTATCAAGGGTAAAATTGACCCGCTGATCGGTCTGAAAGAGAACGTAATCATCGGTAAACTGATTCCTGCAGGTACCGGTATGAAACGCTACAGAGATGTAAGACTCAACAGCACAATGCCTGAACCGGAAGTAAAGGTTGAAGATATAGCCGAAGAACTTACGGAAGATGAAGAAATCAAAGATGATGAGATGATCACAATGGATGAAGAACTTCCGGAAGACGAAGAATTCGATGTTGAAGAATCTGATGAAGAAGAGGCTGCTGAAGACGAAGCTGATGATCAGGCTTCAGACGATGCAGAAGACAACGAATGATCCAACGGAGTAGATAACTTATCCGGACTGATTTGATATGAATTCACAAGAGAACTATCTGTGCCGACAGATTTTGCCGGCGAGGTAGTTCTCTTTTATTTTCCGGAACATTCCATTGCCGAAAAAAGAGAAAAATACAAAGAAACTGCTTTTTGTGTTATAATACCAGTACATTATGAGCAGGTAATGAACTGTGAAGTATTTTTACAGTTATGATAAATATACATTTTTGTTTCCGGTAACAGCTTGTAAAAAGCATTGACCGGGACAGGGAAGGAAATAGAAATTGAACAGAAATGGAGGTGCAATATGGATAAAGAACTTCCGGTTTCAGCATGGCCGGAATGGAAAATCATAGAGAAAATCGGCGAAGGCTCTTTTGGAAAGGTGTATAAGGCACAGAGAACAGAACGTGGAAAATCTTTCTATTCTGCTATCAAGATCATCAATATACCCGGAAGCCAGAGCGAGTTGAACAGCGTACGTTCTGAAACAGGGGATGAGCAGTCCACAAGACAGTATTTTCAGAATCTGGTTGAGGAATGTATTCAGGAAATCAGTACCATGGAATACTTTCGAGGAAACTCTTACATTGTCTCTGTAGAAGATTTTAAGGTTATGGAATATCTGGATGTCATTGGATGGGAGATTTCCATAAGGATGGAATATCTGACAAGTTTTATGGATTACTGTGCGGAAAAGCAGCTTACTGAGAAAGAGGTAATAAAGCTGGGAATGGATTTGAGTAAGGCACTGGAATATTGCCGGAAACTTAAGATCATTCACAGGGATATCAAGCCGGAGAATATTTTTGTATCCAGATTTGGCGATTTTAAGCTTGGAGATTTCGGAATTGCACGTGAACTTGAGCGAACCATGAGCGGATTTTCCAAGAAAGGTACTTACTCTTATATGGCGCCTGAGATGTATAAAGGTGAGAAATATGACAGCAGGGTAGATATTTATTCTCTTGGGATTGTGCTGTACAGGCTGATGAATCATAACAGACTGCCATTTATGAGTCTGGAAAAACAGTTTATCACTTACAGGGATAAGGAAAATGCATTAAATAAGCGTGTTGCAGGAGAGCAGATGAGTGCACCTGTGGATGCAGGAACACAGTTTGTCCGTATTATCATGAAGGCCTGTGCTTATGATCCTGCACAGAGATATCAGACACCGGAGGAGCTTTATAGTGCGTTGGATGATCTGAAAAATGGAAGATCTGGCAGAATCCGGCAGTTACAAAACGGTGTTCAGAAAGCAGGAACGGATAAAACAGAATCATATAGTGCAATTGCACAGAACGGCAGAGCAACACAGAATGTTATATCAGATGCCGAAAATGTACGAAAAAGTACAGTGCAGAATACGTCAGTACAGAATACCCGGGGAAATAAAAAAACATCAGATTTTCAGAATGCTGCAAAAAGAAAACGTGCTGTAAACAATGTTTCTGAGAGCAGCTTTACAGATAAAGAAACAATGTCAGTTGTAGCAGAACAGAAAATACAGCCACAGGAAACGCCATCAGAAACAGTTGCGATAAGATCTGCGCGTGCTGTGGAAGCCAGAAAGCGAAGACGCAGGAAGAAACAGCTGCTGCGCAGGGCATTGCTTGCAATTGTGGCAGGTACAGCGATACTTATGATGGCCGCAGTCTATTACAGAGTAAGTACAGATCATGCTCAGGAAGGACAGGAGGATAATCCGATCGCAATTCTGGATGATGAGAAATACAGCTCCACAAAATCCGGATCCAAAGATTTCTCCAAAGCTCTGGATACGATCAAGGAGCAGGCAACAACTATCACAGATAATCTGAACAGTTACGACTGGGTTGGAACAGAAGGAACTGTTCTGCGATATCTGAGAAGGGTAAAGACCACTCAGCAGGCAGATGGAAATCTGGATATTGAGAGTGAATGCATGAAAGCTCTGGTCTATCCGGCAGAATCCGGAGATGGAGTTTATGAAGAATATTTCTACTGGGGAGAGAAGTTATTCTTTGCATATATCTGGTATGATGAAACTTCAGAATATTATTATTATAACGACGGCGAACTGATAAGATGGATCGATTCCAATGGAAAGTGTCACGATAACGAAAAAGATAATGAGGAATTCGTGAAACGTGGCGAGAAATACTGGAACAATTCATTGAAAGCATTGAAGGGAGAAGGAACAAAGACAGATAATGGCAATGTATCAGATTGAATGTGCATATACCTGCCATACAGGAAATATCCGGGCAAATAATGAAGATAATTTCTGGTGTTTTGGGGAATCCCTTCCGGTGAACAATGAAGGAACAAAGGGTATCTGCTCAAAGATTATTTCGGGTAACAGAGCACCGGCAATGGCGGTATTTGACGGTATGGGAGGAGAAAGCTGCGGCGAGATTGCAGCCTTTCTTGCATCAGAAGAATTTGGAAAATTTTATAATGCGAATAAAAGAATGCTGAGGGATATGCCGGAAGATTTTATAGACGATGTATGTGAGAAGATGAATCAGGCAGTATGCAGATATGGAACAGAGCATCATATTTGGAGCATGGGAAGCACAATGGCGATGCTCCTCTTTACACCAGAGTCTATGTTTGCCTGCAATCTTGGGGACAGCAGGATTTATTTTATGGATGGTGGTAAGCTTCAGCAGATTTCCACAGACCATGTTTTTGGTGGTACGGCAGTTGGGAAAGCCCCGTTAACCCAGTATCTTGGACTTCCTGAAGAGCTGCAGAGACTGGAACCTTCTGTGACAGAAATCGAGCATAAGGAGGGATACAGATATCTTCTGTGTTCAGATGGAGTAACAGATATGCTTTCGGACAGTGAGATAGAGGCGATTCTGTCACAGGATATGGAAATCCCGGAGATTGTAAATGATCTTCTTAAAAATGCTCTCCAAAAAGGTGGGAGAGATAATGTGACGATCGTGCTCTGTGAAGTACAGAAGCTGGATACAGTCCGCAGAATGAAAGAATGGATGAAAAATCTGAAAGATAAAAAATGAGAGGTGGGGCAGCATGAAGAACCGTATGCAGGATCTGGATTTTGAACAGAATGTTGCGTTTGATAAAGTACAGGAGTATGAATTTACCAGAAGGGCGGCACAGAGATTTCGGCAGGTGGTAAGCCTGGACAGTTTTGAAGACGAAGATGCGGATGTTATTTTCCACTATTTATATAAAGAGATGGAACTGGTGTCCTTTGGCGACCATCTGAAGAGATATATTTATGAAAGGGCAGAGCTGGAAGAACCTTTCTCGGAGATTCCACAGGAAGTGTATAAGGAGATCGTAGTAGATTCCTTTAAGGAAACCTATACGCCCAAATCCATGAATCCTACCTCTACCAAGTTGTCGGCACTGGTGAATAACTGGCTGAATCAGGCATCTGTAAAAAGAGAAACTGTTTTTCTTCTGGGGTTTGGGTTGAAAATGACCACAGAGGATGTGTCGGATTTCCTGACAAGAGTACTGAAAGAACAGGATTTTGATTTTTACAATCCGGACGAGGTGATCTACTGGTATTGTTACAGTACGCAGCAGGGTTATCATAAAGCAGAGGAATTGAAAAAAAAATATGAGATACTCGCTCCTGTGGAAGTGGAAAATACTCAGGTTTTATACGGAAGCAACCTGTGCCTTGATACGGAGGAGAAACTGATCGATTATCTTGCCCGACTGAAATCAAAAAGAGTAGATCCCATATCTGAGAAAAGTCAGGCATTTCAGGAGTTTACAAAGCTTTTATATCATGCGAAGCAGATTATTGCCGGACTGTATCAGCATGATGAAGAGGAAAAAGGTGGGGATAAGGTGTGGACAGCAGAAAGAATTACACCTTCTGATGTGGAAAAAGTAATCTGCAGCGGAATCCCCATCAACAAAATGGGCAATCTGAAGAAAATGTCTGCCTCCATTCTGGCAAAGCATTTCAGCCAGAAGCGTTTCAGCAGGCAGAGGATTACAAATATTTTAAGCCACAAACTCCCGGTGGAGCGCTTTGACCTGATCACACTGGAATTCTTTATCGTATCCCAGGAAATGGAGGATGATGATCCTTTTAACAGATACAAGCATTTTCTGGATGAGATTCAGGATATTCTGCTTCGATGTGGAATGGGAGAGATATACATAGTAAATCCATACGAATGTTTCCTTCTCATGTGCCTTCTCACAGACTGTCCGCTGGCAGTATTTTCGGAGATATGGGAGAAGTCCTATGAAGAGGGGGAAGCTGAAGAGGCATAATGGTATAAACAATTGTACAGCCGGTGCCGGATATGGCACGAAAGGCTGTGGAACTTTTATTAAAGAAAATAAAAGGGGAAGTGATTGAGACATTGACGATTCTTCCTGTTGAATTTGCAGAAGGAGGCACAACCCGTTAAGGGATGTGCCTCCTTCTTTTAACCGAATCAAGTAAGTCCCCTGCGGAGGTTGCGAATATCTGTCTGATTTATGACAATTATCTGGATAGACTGTAGATTCAGAAGAGTGTGTTTATTCATTATAATATCCGTAGATAGCACGTGCATCTGCAGCAATGGTGCTTTGGGCTGCACCGGTATCAGTAAGATTCTGTGACATAAAGCATACTACAAGATCAATTCCTTTGGCTGTATCATAGATGATCGCTGCATCATTTTCTACAGTGTCAAGTTCGCCGGTCTTATTGGCAGTACCGACGCCTTCTGGAAGTTGTGCAGGGATCTTGTTTTTACGCTGCTGCATTTTTAAGTGATAATACATTGCATCTGCGTTTGGAAGAGTAGAAGCGGGAAGGGTTCCGTTGACAGTCTGGTATATCTGCTTTAAAAAGGTTCCACAGTCTTTGACGGATGTATAGTTGTCGCCGTTTTCTTTACCTGCGAGAAGCAGGCGGTTCATCTGGGTGCTGGTGAAACCATGTTCCTGGCAGAAGCCATTTACTTTTGCCATACCTGCAGAGTTATCGCCGTTTCCAAGCCAGTTTACCAGAGTGTTAGCAGCATCATTATCACTGACAGTGATCATGGCTGAAATATTACTGTCAATTTCGTCTCCATTGTGAGACTGGGAGAGTGTATCGTAGTTTTCGTATACAGCTCCCATAATATACAGTTTGATCAGGCTTGCTGCCTGCATGGGAGTATCGTTGATCATGCCTTCAGAATCTTTCGGCAGGTTGCAGACATAGACGGACCAGGTTCCGTTATCAGCCGGCAGCAGGGACTGTACCTGTTTCAGGAGATTGTCCATGCTGGAATCAGTGTTGTCGGTAAATGTGTTGTTGGAGGAAGGGGAAAGTGTTCCGTTCTGCTGTTCGGATTCTGAAGAGGGTTCAGCGGATTCTGACTGCGCAGGAGATGTTTCTCCGGTGGCTGCCTTGACAGAACTTTCCTGTTCTCTTAATTCATCTAACTGATCTGCCTGACTGATAAGGGTATTTGCATCAGTGGAAATCTCCTCTACGGTTTTGGAGAGTGTCTGTACTTTTTGCTGTAGTGTGACGAGATGGTTCAGTGATAAAAATGAAACAGCTGCCAGTGCAATCACTGCAACAGTCAGTATGCCGATCACTATATAGAGAAAAATAGGTTTTTCATTTGGCTTTTTATTCATTGCGGTTTTCCTTTCGTAATTATTATTGTAATCAGGATTGCGGGAACTGCGAAGCTGCGTAGCAATCCGCAGATATCAAGTCAAGGGCAAAATGCTTTTTGACACTTACATCATCATGATGCAAAGTAGCTGTCAATGCCATTTGCGATTCCCTGTACCATTGTTTTCTGGAATTCTGCATCATTCATTTTCAGATCGTCATTCTGGCTTGTCATAAATCCCATTTCGAGGATCGTAACAGGAACAGTGCTCCAGTTAATTCCTGTCATCGTGTCAGTGTACTGGATTCCAAGGTTCTGAAAACCTGTTGCAGCACAGTAGGAATCGATGATGCATCGGGATAATCGATCAGACTGTTCAAACAGTTGTGGGATATAAGGGTTATTCTGGGAGGGTGACATGGTCAGTGCCCCTGATGCAGTATGGGAATCATCGCCGTTTGCATGGATGCGGACATAGATTTCTGCGCCCTGTGAAGCAGCATATTGTGCGCGTTCCATGTTGCTGATGGCTGTTTCATTGTCTGTTCGTGTCATGACTACCTGATAGCCTCTCTGTTCCAGTTCATCCTTTAGTTGAAGAGAGACCTCCAGATTGAGCTGGTATTCGGGAACACCGCTGTAGGTTCCCTGAGTTCCGCTGGTACATTTTGCTTTCATTTCAGAAGAACCGGGACCGTTGGGCTCCGGGGCACTCATATCTACGGACTCACTCTGATGCCCTGGATCGATTCCTATTATATGTCCGTCTGTTTCGGCATCGGAGGAGAAAACGCTGGCACTGGAATCAGAAGAGGCACTGGTGCTGTTCTGGCTGAATACAGAAGGCTTTGATGAAGCTTCTTCCGGGATTTCAGCTTTTTCTTTGGTTTTCTTCTGTGTGGCTGTCTGTTGTTTTTGTTTCATGCGATTGATATTTGACTGGACTGTGTCTATGGCGGTAGTGTACTTGTCTACTGCCTGTTTGACTTCGTCGTGTTTTGCAGTGATCTGTTCGGAGATTGTATCGACTTCTTTTTCAGTGGTGAGGATCTGGTGCAGTGTGGTCCTGTTAAAGAAGATCAGGGCTATGATGCACAGGAGTCCTGTCAGAAACAGAAGGATGCTGATCATGCTGGGTTTCTTCATATATTATAGTGTCCTTTCCTGAGTTTATAGAATGTTATAGTGTGTCTGCAAGTTGATTTGCCTGCTTTAGTTGTTATTATAATAAAAGGGAGGGGGAAATGCAATTGTTAGTGAAGGGGACGCGCCGGATAATATTTATTTTGTGTGCGGTTTCGGACGCTAAGAGATATTATAGCAGTCCTAGTAAATAATGCATCTTAATCCAGCCCATCAGAGTGTGAAATCCTGCGTCAGATATCTTTGCCGTGCGTCAGCACGCCTGCAGATATCTTCCTTGTCTTTCGCACTCTGCTGAACTGTCTTAAATGCATTATTTACTAGGACTGCTATAAATCTGCAGAAATCTGCTAAAAGCATGAGCAGCCCTCTCAAACTCGCTACGTTGCAAACTTCGCTCAAACACGTGAGACGGTCTGCTCATAACGCAGATTTCTGCAGATTAAGTATCTCTAAGCATCCTGCAAATGCACACAAAATAAATATTATCCGGCGCTGGGATTCGCAGTGGGGAAGTGGCAGTAAAGTGGTTGGAGGGGGAGCATATTGTCAGATAAGTTTAATATGGTGATGTAGTGTATGAGGAAAGGATTTTTTGGTTATGATAAAAATATGAAAAAATACTGTAAAATTCACGAGAAATCCCTTGACAGTGCGAGTTTTGCGGGATATAATAAGCAAGCGTGCAAAAGGAGCGTTTAATTTTTTTGCGCGTAATTACACGAATAGCAACCGCAAGGCCCCATAGAAAAATCTATGGAGAAATAAATCGGGAGGTGAAATGGAATGCCAACATTCAACCAGTTAGTAAGAAAAGGACGCCAGACATCTGTAAAGAAATCTACAGCTCCGGCTCTCCAGAAAACATTCAACTCTTTAAGAAAGAAAGCAGTTGAACAGTCTGCACCACAGAAACGTGGCGTTTGTACAGCAGTTAAGACTGCAACTCCTAAGAAGCCTAACTCAGCTCTTAGAAAAATCGCCAGAGTTCGTCTTTCCAACGGAATCGAAGTAACAAGCTACATCCCAGGAGAAGGTCACAACCTTCAGGAGCATAGCGTTGTTCTTATCCGTGGTGGAAGGGTTAAGGACTTACCTGGTACAAGATACCACATCATCAGAGGTACTCTTGATACTGCAGGCGTAGCCAACAGAAAACAGGCGCGTTCCAAATACGGCGCTAAGAGACCGAAAGACAAGAAATAATTTTAATTAGGTAGAAGTTCTATTAGATTTAGAATGAATGTGCCGGACTTTGATATTGATCCTGTAGGTTGCAGGGAATCATAGAACCGCGCACGAGACGCAACAAGACTTAGGTGAGCAATTTCGTGAAAAGGCGAAGAAGACAGCTATTCAAGAAAATGAATTCGTCGCTAGGAAAGAGGCACCATGCGTGGTGGCGCGCTGAAAGACGCGCTCGTTTCGCAGGTGTGCTTATTCGCTAAGTTCGTGAAAGACCTCACTAAGCGAATAATGCGAGTACCTAAGATCTAATGAATGGCTCCCGCGGCTCCCCGCCGGAGCAGATATTAAGGAGGGAAGTAACGTGCCACGTAAAGGACATACTCAGAAAAGAGACGTATTAGCAGATCCAATGTACAACAGCAAAGTAGTTACAAAGCTTGTTAACAGCATTATGTTAGACGGTAAGAAAGGCGTAGCTCAGAAGATTGTATACGGAGCATTTGCTACAGTAGAAGAGAAGACAGGAAGACCAGCTCTTGAAGTATTCGAAGAGGCTATGAACAATGTAATGCCAGCTCTCGAAGTAAAAGCAAGACGTATCGGTGGTGCCACATATCAGGTACCAATCGAGGTTCGCCCTGATCGTCGTCAGGCTTTAGGCCTTCGTTGGTTAACAGCATTCTCACGTGCCAGAGGAGAGAAAACTCAGGCTGAGAGATTAGCTAACGAGATCATGGATGCAGCTAACAACACAGGCGCATCTGTTAAGAGAAAAGAAGATATGCACAAGATGGCAGAGGCAAACAAGGCATTCGCACATTACAGATTCTAGTTTCTGTAAGAAGCTTACAGCTTTGCTTTTGATTCATGCAGCGGACCGGATTTGTAACAGAGTCCGGTTGTGCATAGGACACTAAATATAGGAGGAAAAAACCTTGGCTGGAAGAGAATATCCACTTGAGAGAACCAGAAA
>ENA-OOWO01001591-OOWO01001591.1-human-gut-metagenome-genome-assembly--contig:-NODE-1591-length-14371-cov-2.354429_pt1 | contig 14371 bp, 8 predicted proteins | sample MGYA00241579_ERZ501327 | MGnify/ENA primary metagenome ERZ501327 (study PRJEB25962, sample SAMEA2042836) | human gut metagenome | biome: human gut; feature: human-associated habitat; material: faeces...
TAAACAGTTTGTCGTACTTGGTTTCCTTCTTCTCTTTCTTTGTAGTCGCTTCGGTGGAAGCTTTCTTCTTGTTTTTCTTCTTAGCCACAGCGGGGCTGATCATCGCCCCACATAGTGCAACCAGAAGAAGTAAATACAGTTTTTTCAAGGTTTTATCGTTTTAAAGTTTTAACTAAATGATTCATTCCAAGATTCTTTCCATTTATAACGAACTTGAATTATTCGTCCAAAATCTTTTTCATGGAATAACACAAATTTATTTTCGGCATCATTCACCTGAATTACTTTATTCTGTTGGATCACATATTTTTTTAGAGTATAATCCGAATTATCATCATCTCCTTTCAAAATATAAACATCTCCATTTTCCAAACCCACTATAATATATTTGTTATTAAAGCATTCAGCATCAATTGAAGTAATTGGAGAATCAAACTGGGCACATGTATATATCTTATTTCCATCCGTATAATAAAAATAAAGAGTCTCTCCTTTACTTATAAAAAGATAAGGAGCTTTATCTTGATTGCGGCAAAGATAAAAGCAATTTTTGGACGTTCCGTCAATTACTGAACTTAGCCCCTCAATCTCACTTTGAGATGTAAAGCTAGCGCCAACTTTAGTGACAGAACTACCTCCTCCATAAGCTTCTACCGTAAATTTCTGTATATAGAACCTGCCAGCTTTATCTTTAATAATAGACATATAAGAGACATCTCCCCAATCAACTAAACTAGCGCCTACAAAGTATACAGAATAATCCTTCATGTTATCTAACCTAGCATCAGAAGGACCATACTCATACTCCTCCACCTTCAAAGGTAGTACCTTTCCAGAATAGTTATAACCTTGCCAACTCTTATAATCAGCAATATGCAAATATTGCGAAGAATTTTTATCATAAAGAACCATACCTCCATGTTCATCAAAAGGAGCATAAGCAATCATGCTACCATCCACTTTTACCTTGCCTTCTTCATCAGATGTTAATGGTCGGTCAAGGAAATTACTAGAGTTAAACAATAAATTGCTATCTTTAACGCGGGTATAAATAGTTCCATCCTCACCAATTGCCATTGTGAGAAACTGCATATCAATAACACCTACCGGAACAAATCCTTCTGGATATGATTTACTAAGGAACATTTGAGACAATATCCCTTCTTGCTTATAACTGCTACCTGATATATCAACAGCTCCTTGACCACCCTTCTGTGCTACCCATAGCCAACTGGTTTTATCTTCTCCATCCCAGCGCTCTGTCCAGTGAGGATACATAGAAACAGGCTGTGTTCCCATCGGTACACCATTAATCATTTGATAAATATCACGTGTAACAACAGGCTTTAATATTCCCTCTTCAGTCTGTTCTCTCAAAAAAGCTAAAGTACTGATACCTTCTTTCTCAGAAAGTACTACCCAACCATTAGAGGCATAAGCAGAAGAAACAGAAATGTACGTGGAACCAAAATAGGTAACTCCTGTGTTATTATCCATTACAGCCAACCTCAGTTCTTTAGTACTAGCAATTGTATCAGCTACCCACTCTAGATCTCTAGTATCAGCTATGACATGTCCATCAAACGTCCATTCATATGATAAATCAGAGGATTCTTTTCCTAAAGTGAAAACCAATTTTGGTTTTGATGTCACTTTATCTCCTAACGCATACGAAGAACTTTCAGTCTCTACAGAAATCTCGATATCGTTCATTTCTCTATAATCATAATTTCCCTTATCCTCATAACAAGACGTGATGATCAAAAGGAACATTACAACAAATAATATCTTTATTTTCATATTTCAATTGCTATTCTAATTAGTTAATAGGTACAGCCATCGGAAACTCCTCACCAGTTGTATCATTTTTATCCATTACATTGTTTACTGCAATGTAGTACTTGAATGTCAATGCATATTGCCGTTTTTCGGCAGTACTTAGTTTTCCAAAATCTGAGATATTGGTGCATTTTACAAACTCTTCATATTTCTTTCTAGAATATGTACCTAAATACAACTTCGTGACATCATTGGTCCACCATAAAGGTTTACTAATAATATTATTGAATATAATTTTAATTTGTTCGTATTCCGGTATTGATCCTTCGAAATACTCATTTGGGAGAAGTTTCAAACACAACTTCACGTTCTCTTTCAAATCTTCCGTTTTTAACAGCATAACCTCCAATGTATCATTAGATAGTCCAGCTTTAAACATTGGATTATCAGGCAAACGATAATTTTTCTGATCGGCATTTTTTATCTTATCTTCACTCTCATCTTCCGCAACCACACTTACTTTGTAAGGTGTATCTATTGAAAACGGTTTTCCGATTAGCCCCAGACCAATCTTCACAATAATAGCATTACTAGTAGGATAGTTATTGAAAGATACTTCGAAATCCTCATCACCAAATTCCTTCAGTTGGCTAAAATAAAGATATTGTCCACCATGATAAGGTTTTATCTCATCTTCCGAACATCCCCAAAAACAAAGAGATATTAAAGCAAATAGAATATATTTTTTCATCTTTCTTTTTCGTTGATTATCATACATTAAACATCTTCATTATCCGGTTTATCAAATACAAAGATTGCATTATCTACCGGTTTCTTATCCATACGTTTGTATTGAAAAAACATTTGCCCTTCTCCTACAAACTCCTTACGCATATCCTTCAATAACTCTGTATGAAATCCTTCCAATGACCCAATACTGTTCTCCATATTAGTAGTCAGAATTCCTCTCGCATAACGTACTTCATCCAGCATTTTGCCAGCTTGAGAATATTCACCCTTACGAGCAAAGTATTCCCCCATAATATAATACATCTCACTCAAACGTATGCCTGGAACCATATCTGAACCATCCTGTCCCAACTTAATATCATATTTTAAAGAATATGCATTAGAATTATAAGAACCTGTCTGTAGAAGGAAACGACGATCCTGTTCTTTATTATCAGCAAAGATATTATCACTGTCAAGGATAAACAGTGTCTGATTTCCTCTTGTAATATAAGGTATATAGTCTTCTTGTAATGTTTTATTAAAAAAACACATAATAATACTATTATAGTCTTTAAGATTCGTACCTAAGCTTGAGTATTCCACAAAATTAAAACAGGATTCAGGCTTGCTTCCATATGGATAAGTCGCTTCTACGACCTCTTTTGCTTCTTTATAAGCCAGTTCATATTCTCCTTCCCAATAATATACACGTGCCAATGCCGCTACTATAGCATAATAATTCATACGATATCCTCTATAAGCGAAGAATACATCACTAGAAGCAATATCGCTAGAAAGTATGCTTGATGCCAACATACGATAACCTGTACTCATCCAAATTTTATGTTCATCAGTTATATCACACTTAGCTAACATCTCTTTTGCAGCTTTTAAATCTCTAATTATCTTAGAAAGAATCTCTTTACTACTTTCATATGGAGGAACAATGGTAGGATATACCTCTACATAGGGAATATAAGACTTTCCATCATCTTTCGATATGGCAGGAGCAAATAAACGAAGTAAATCAAAGTGTATAAAAGCTCGTAGTGCCAATGCTTCTCCCCAAATCATATTTTTCTCAAATTCTCCCTCTTTGAAAATAGAAGAACTAGCTTCGCTAACATTGAGAATCAAATTATTACAATTAGCTATATTATTATAACCAATAGACCATATATTGGAAATGAAAGTTTTCACATCCGAATCATCAAATTGGAACTTAGCCGATTTATAATAAGCTGAATTTTTAGGTATAAAATTATTATCTGTTTGATAATATTGAGCAATAGCATCCATAAATCCCCATGACATTGTTCGTCCATACATAGAAGAAGTGCCCAAATTCAAATATATTCCATTCAAAGCATTTCGATATCCATCTCCTACCTCAAAAAGCTTATCCCCATTCACCTGATTACTCGGTGCTACATCCAGCCAATCACTACAACTTGTAGTAAACAGACTTGTAGCCAACAGTAATATTGTATATAATTTCTTCATATTATTCATCTACTTTAAACTATTAAAAACTCATCTTCACCGAAGCTGCAAAAGACCGTGAATATGGATAATCCAAACCACGTTCAGCACGTACAGTAGCAACACGGAATAAATCATTTCCTGAAAGTTCTACACGTAACAGACCGATACGCGCTTTCTTCAACCATTCAGCATTAAAATCATATCCTAAAGTAAGAGAGTTAAATGTCAGCACATTATAATCTTGGATGAAACGGCTAGTAGGACGAGTCACTGCAACTACACCATCAGTCTGTAAACGTCCATAAGGAGTACAATCTCCAGGCTTTTGCCAACGTCCTGTCAATACACGACGGTCTACATTACTACTTTGAATATGTGCATTCTCAACCTTACTTACCAATGTAGAATTATAACGCTGTCCACCAAATTCATACATAAAGGTAGAATAGAGAGAAAATTGCTTCCAACGAAGGTTAAATCCAAAAGTACCCTGGAGTTTTGGCTCTTCGTTTCCAATCACAACTTGGTCAGCCGCATTCCAGTCATATGTTATTGTACCGTCAGGACGAAGATAAATTTCCTTACCATCTGCTGGATTGATACCTAATGATCTCACACCAAAAATAGATGTCAGAGAACCACCTTCTACATACTGCAAGTAAGTCTCACTATATTTTGAATCTCCTTTTCCAGAATCATATTTCGCATATTTTTCTTGTACGCGCTTATTGTACTCTTTCAGACTATCTGAGATTTTAGTTATTTTATTTTCATTATGAGCCATATTTGCAAAAACTGCAACAAACCAATCCTTTGCATTCAAAATATTACTTCTCAACTGGATTTCAACACCCTTATTCATCACCTCACCAATATTATCTTTGTAAGAAGTAAAACCTGTAGAACTAGGTAATGTAACACTATTAACCAAGTCCACCGTTTTCTTACGATAATATGAAAAGTTCATCTGGAGTAATCCCTTAAACATATCAACATCTAGACCTAAATCCATGTTATGAGTCTTTTCCCAACCCAATCCATTATTTCCCAATGCCATCAATGATGCTCCTAGACCTGTTTTAAACCAGTTGTCTGTAACTACTTTATAAATAGTCTGCGCTTCATAGGGAGAGAAGTCAACTTTACCAGTAATACCATAAGTTCCACGAATCTTTAGACGGTCCATCCATTCAAACTGTTTCATGAACTTATAATTATGCAAGTTCAAACCAAGACCACCGGAAAAGAAAGGTGCAAAACGTTGATCAGCACCAAACTCTGAGTTTCCATCGAAGCGTACAGAAACGTCCGCCAAATAAATATTATCAAATGAATAGTTGAATGTCCCTAATGCACCGAAAAGACGGCTTTTACTATCCGAGTTAGAAGGTAATCCAGAGACTTTATTACCATAGCCTGGAGAAGACAATTCGCCAGACGGAAATCCTTTGTAAGTAATACCAAAACTATCACCAGTACTTGAAGTAGCATTAATACCTACCAAAAAATTCAGATTGTGCTTCTTTATATTTCTGTTATAAGATAAAGTAGCAGTAGCATCCCAACTTAAACTATTGGAAGTAGCGATATCCAACTGTCCTGAAACCACATTATTTAAGCCTAACAAATCATCATTCTTCTTTGAACGCGGATCAAGAAAGGTACGTGCATCCGAATTTGACTTCGTAACACTAAATTGTCCTTTTAACAACCAGTAACTGTCGATATTCCACAACAATTCTGTATTATTAATCAATTCCCAAGACTTACTTCGATCATAATTCTTCAATGTAGCTTCATACAAAGGGTTTACTTCTCCTGATCCTCCGGTCCAAGGATAAGTTGTCTCCAAATATCTTCCATTCTCATCAATATATTCATCATATGGCAATTTTGAAGTATAGTCGGAGAAGCTTCCATAAGGAGACTCCTGAGATTTAGTATAAGTATATGAAAAATAGTTTCTTACCTGAAAAGCTCCAAGTCGATAAGATAAAGACAACCCACCAGCCATACGGTCGCGATAAGAACCTTTCATAACGCCTTCTCCACTATTATAAGAAAAGTCAGCTCCCCAACGCAAATCCTCCGTACCACCATCCAAATACAAACTATGTTTGTGATTGAATACAGTACGAAGGGGTTTAGATAACCAATAAGTATCAACTCCACGAACTACATTGTTCAGTTTTTGGTTGTAAAGTGCATCTAACCGACTTTGTTCACTAAAACCTTGTTCTGGATTTGCCTTAAATAAACCTGCAGCAACCTCTGTTTCAAGTTTCTCTCGTGCATTCATCATATTATAATCAGTTAGGTCAGGATATTCCAATGTTCCGGTAAAGTTATAATCGATATTGACTTTACCAGCTTTCGGTGTTACTGTTGTAATAATAACCACACCATTCGCTGCACGCGAACCGTACATAGCCGTAGCGGCAGCATCTTTAAGGATAGTCATACTCTCTATACGGCTAGGATCCAAGTCATATACCTTTTCAATGCTAACCTCAAATCCATCCATAATAAATGTCGGAAGATTCGGATTATTCATCAAAGAGGATTTTGAGGTAACATCTGTAGCATCTAATTCTTTAATCCCAATACCAGATTTACCACGAAGATAGACTTCCGGTAAGGCGTTAGGGTCAGATCCCCACATATTATTTTCTGCAATGCGAAAAGAAGGGTCAAATACCTGAATAGCCGATATTACATTCGTTTTAGAAACTTTCTGCAAATCTTCCTTTTTAATAGATACCGTATTTCCCGTAAAACTTTCTTTTCTCAAAGTTGCATATCCGGTCACTACAACTTCATTTACCTCATTCACGTCTTCTTTCATTTGAACCAAAATCTCTTTTTTCTGGCTGGCTTTGACTGTTACTTCTTGAGTGGCCATACCAATATAAGAGAATACCAGTACGGCGTCTTCACGTGGGGCACTAAGTTTAAAGTTCCCATCAATATCACAAACTGTACCTCCCTGTACTTCCTTTACTCTTACGTTTACCCCCGGTAAAGAATGCCCTTCCGAGTCTGTAACTTTACCTTTGACGACCCTATAACTATAGTCCTGTACTTTAACAGTAACTTTAGTCTGTGCACTAGCAAAAAAAGTGTACGGAAGCAAAGCTGCTAATAGCAAGCAGCCAATAATAAGACTTCGCTTTTTTTTCATAAATGCTGTGTTGTGTTTCGTTATATATTGTTATTTGACAAAACTTGTTTTTAACCTATTCTTTTACAACTATTATTTTTTACGACGACGCCACCAAGTCATGATGTATCCGACTAATAGCCCTACGGGAATAACTCCCATAAACAGAATGCGAACGAAGATCAAAGCCCCCTGGCCGGAAATAGACATTTTATCATCATACGGATGGGGACGCTCATCGCTTATGGGGAATTGATTATAAGACAATTCGCGGAAGGCATCGGTGATTAATGTGAAATTAGAAGTACTCAAATCATTGCGATTGGTAGTCAATTCACTGTTAGCCATACAATCAGCATCACCACATACATAGATACGCTGCTCTTTATCGCCTACCTGTCGTGTCAAACACACCACCAAAGGAATAGTACCTGCTTTTTCACCAGTTTCCTGATTAATTACAGGTTTATCATCTATAAAGTCTGTTGTCTGCAATTCATTCCAAGCGTTTGGAGTTGTAGCAAACAGAACTGAAGACTTAAATCCACAACTATCATTCAGGACAAGTTGTACAGCATCAGGCATAGAAAGTTTAGAACCAAAACTGGCCATTCTATAATATCCCTTATTCTCTGCTACAGCCGTTTCAGTAGGATTCACAAATAATTGATTGGGAGCATATCCCTCTGTCTCTTCCACTACAACACCCGGCATAAATGTAACACCCAGGTTTTCAACTAATGGATTCATCAATGGTTGACGCCGTGGTTCGCAAGCTATAATCATGTTACCTCCACGAGCAATAAAACGTTGTATCTTAGCTATCTCATCCGGAGTATATGCTTCACGTACATCTGCTATAACTATAATATCAATATTATCAGCAATATCTGTTGCTACAGTATCTGCCTTCAAATCCAAAACAGTCACACCGAACCCCTGATTGATCAGAGAATATCGGAAAGAGAGATTTTTTGCAAATGCACTATAATCACGTTCACCACCTTTGTAAACATCGCGTTCGCCATGTCCTGTGATAAAAGCAACCTGCGGAGACTTGACAACCATAGTTTTCAAGGCAGCCGTAATTTCTGATTCACGAGGATCACGCTGATTATCATCATAAATGCGTAAGAAAGCTTTTTGACCATTTTCACGTTCGAAAAGATAAACAAAACGATTGCCTTCTTCTTCCAGATTAATACCCTTGGAATCTGTTATTTTCTTGATCTCTTCCGGAGAAAGGAACATATTAAAGTCCAGATCATAAGTATCGCACAAACGCTGAGCTATTTCTTTGTCTGACAGTCCGGAGAATTGTGCGTAAAGACGAGGATTATCTGTATGGTCATAATAATAAATATACTCCATCTTCATTTCCGGTTTGAAACGGATATAGTCTTCAAACTTACGCATTTCCCAGTTCCTGTTTTTCGGCATTCCCTTGTTGAAATTATCATCCAGCAGATTAACGAACATCGTAAGAGTCAATCCACCGTCCAGCTTCGTCATAACTTCCTGACTTGGAGGAGTCAAAGTATTTGCTTTAGTTGCTGTTGCATCATAGTAACACATTAGCTTGGGTTGGGAAGTCACATAACCGACTAGTAATGCAACACACAACACACCGATATACTGCATCATCTTACTTAAACTATTGGCAGTAGTGCGTTCGAACTTCAATTTCAAAATAGAAAGTGACAAGAACAGTACAACCACAATAATGAAGTAAAATGCATCTTCACTACAAATCATGCCATGAAGAAACTTGTCCGAGCGTCCTGCCAAAGACAACCAATAGGTAAGATCACGAACAAAATCAATGTCCTGTCCAATATTACCCATGAAATTAAGAATAGCAAGAACAGTCAATGTACCAACTGCCGCAACCACCTGATAAGCAGTCAAAGTGGACATAAACAAACCTATAGCTGCATAAGCACATACCAACAAAAAGATTCCAAGTATCCCGGTCAAAGCAAACGGAAAATCAAAGTTTTCCACAATACATGCGCTATATATAAAATAGGCAAACAAGATAGCAACCAGAATCAATGCATATACCAACATAGATATATATTTACCCAGAATAATCTGTATATTGGTGATAGGAGAAGAATACAGTAACTTGATGGAACCGCTGCTATACTCCTTACTCATCAATCCCATTGTAAGTAATGGTATATAAAGGTACAAGTTATCCTGCATGCTTGAATAAACACCACTGTATCCTAACAACAAAGCACTAGTCAGATTATAAGGACGATAGTTTAGCGCCAGATAACGTAACTGATCGGAAATCAGGTCGGAAAATGTCAGTCCGGCCTGAAATGCGAATATGATAAGGATTAACCATGCAATAGGTGAACAAAAAAGAGTATTCAGTTCAGCCTTTGCTATTTTCCATATAGTTTTCATACTTATTTTTATTTTCTGAGTTTGTGTTTACTTCTTTCCGGAAAGACGTGCAAAAATCTCATCCAAAGAAAGACGTTCTAACTGAATCTCTTCCAGTTGCCATCCATTAGCGACACTGGCAGCAATCATTTTCTCGGTTATTCCATTCGGTTCGACTATATGAAAGCGGTAATGACAATCGCCCAAACTATCGACAGAAGTAACACCTTTTAGTTTGCCTAGTTCTTCTATTGACGGAGCATTCGCCAATGTTGCAGTGAAAGAAGTAGGAGCAACATAATTATCAAAATCATCCATACTTCCAGAGAAAACGACTTTTCCATGTTCAATCATACGAATTTCATCACAAGTAGCCTGAACTTCCGGCAAAATATGCGTGGAAAGCATTACTGCATGATCGGTAGCAAGTTCCTTAATTAAATTACGGATTTCGACAATCTGATTAGGATCCAGACCATTTGTCGGCTCATCCAGCACAACAAATTGCGGATGATGAACAATAGCCTGTGCAATGCCAATACGCTGCTGATAACCACCGGACAGATTACGCAGGAGGCGTGAACGAAAATGAGTTACTCCGCAACGAGCCATAGCACACTCTACGGCTTTCCCAATCTCCATAGGTTCCATCAGACGAAGATTTGCACAATAAATAAGATACTCCTCAACTGTCATATCCGGATATAAAGGCGGACGTTGAGGCAGAAAACCTATGAACTTCTTTGCCTCTACCGGATTCTCACGCAGATTGATGTTATTAATCCAGACATTTCCTTCTGTCTGGTTCAAAACCCCACATATAATATTCATAGTTGTAGACTTACCGGCACCGTTGGAACCCAACAGACCGAAAACCCCTTTACTTTTTACTTCAAGATTTATATCGCGGATAGCCCAATCTACACTATAACGGTGAGAGAGATGCTCTACTCTGACAATAGATTCTTCCATGATGTGTTTGTATTTTATAAGGATACTCTTTATTATCTTCTCTTTCTACGAACAAGGATCGTAATTCCACAAGCGGCAAAGATAAGCGGCAAAAGTGCGTAGCAGCCATATCTCACCATTTTACGTGCATCACGTCCTACAGACACTGCATTATCTTCCGGATTAATCCGCTCTGTATCCAACGGATATTCATCGTAAGAAAGCCATTTGAAAGTTCCGGTAATTACTGTAAAATTATTAGATGAATAACCATTGCGGCTTTTGCTCATTTCTCCATTACTTACACAGTCCGCATCTCCTGTTATGACGATACGTTGTTCTTTATCACCAACTTTACGGTCAAGCGCCAAAATTGTAGGAATAACACCTTGTTTCTCACCCGTTTCAGGGTTATACTGAGGTTTATCATCTAAAAAGTCCGTTGTTTGCAACTCATTCCAACATAAAGAGTCTGTAACAATCACCGGAGTGGCATGGAAACCTTTAGTGGCATCAAATGCCAGACCAACAGCATCGGGCATTGTGATGACAGACCTGAATTCATATGGACGGGTATAAGGTTTAAAACGTTGTGCAGCTTCTTTTGTTATATGCCCGGCAATCAAAGACGGAGAATCATTCTCTTTCATTTCAATTAATGTTCCCGGCATAAAAGTCACTCCTATCTGTTCCGTTATAGGATTCATTATTTCCTGACGACGGGCATCACCCAAGATGAAAAGATTTCCTCCACGAGCGATATACTTATTCAAACGATCATTTTCAATCTCATCAAAAGGCGTTTTCATATCTGCTATCACCACAATATCTATATCTTCCGGTACCTCCTGATCTTCCAAAGACAAGGTTACGACATCAAATCCCTGATTTCCCAAAGAATAACGGAAATATTGATTCTCTGCAAATTGATTATAATCCCGGTCGCCCGTTTTATAAATATCACGCATCTCATGACCAGTAAGAAAAGCGACTTTCGGTGACTGTACCACAAAACGTTTCAAAGCTGTAGAAATCTCAGTTTCCGACGGATGCTTTTCATTATCATTAAATAAGCGCAAAATACTCTTCTGACCATTATCCCGTTCTACAACACGTAAAAAGTGATTTCCTTCATTCCGCAAATCTATTTTCTCACGAATCTGTTCCGGAGTCAAAAACATATTGATATTCAGATTCAGAATATTTGCCATTTTCTGAGCTCTTTCTTCAAGAGTATTACAGCCTTCAAGACGGAAATCCAATTGAGAATTGGCCTCATCATAATAGTAAACATACTCCATTTTCGTATCCGGTTTGAAACGAATATACTTTTCAAACCTCTCATAATCGCTCTTTAACTGACTTGGCAAAGCAATAGCATAATTATCATCCAGCAGATTCATATAACTGGTTATCTTCAAGCTGCCATCTATTTGCTTCATAATGTCCTGACTCGTTTTCGTCAGCGTGTTGCGCTTTGTTGCCGTTGAATCGTGATATACTTTCAAAGTAGGTAACGTAGAAATATACCCTACCAATAAAGCTGCCAAAACCACAGCGCCATAAGTTCCCCATGTTTTCCCACGAGATACTTTACGACGTCCGGCACGCAGTTTCAGTACAGAGAGAGTCAAAAATAATGCAATAATTAATAAGAAATAAAACAGATCTTCACTACAAATCAACCCGTTTATAAATTCATCCGCACGTCCGGATATAGATAACCAATATGTAATATCACGCACAAAAGCATAATCCTGTCCTACTTCACCAACATAATTCAATGCAGCCAATACAGCCAAAGTTCCCATAGCGGCTACTACTTGGTAAGAAGTAATGCTGGACATAAATAAACCTATAGCCCCATAAGCACAAATCAGCAAATATATACCCAATATTCCGGTAAAGAGTAAACCTAAATCAGCATTTGTAATAGTAATGCCACAAAACACCCCTACAACCAACAAAGGAAGAATCAATACCAAATTGTAAATCAATACCGACAAGTATTTGCCAAAGATGATTTGGCTGTCAGTAACCGGAGATGAGAACAGCAGTTTTATAGAACCACTACTATATTCCCTACTCATCAACCCCATTGTTAACAAAGGGATATATAAATAAAGGTTACGCAGGAAGCCCGGAAAGATTCCCATCCAACCTGTAAAAATAGAGGCTGTCACATCCCAAAGAGTATATCCTAATGCTTGTCCCTGTACCTGACGATCAAACGCATTTCCAAAAGCCACACCTACCTGCACAGCAAAAATAACTAGAATAAGCCATGCCACCGGGGAACAAAATAAGGAACGCAATTCGGCAATGGCTATCCGATATGTAGTTTTCATATCAATGTTTTATTATATTTTGTGATTAATCGATTTTTATTCCTTTTCCGGACAACTGTGCAAAAACAGTATCCAATGAGTCCCGTTCAAGAATAATTTCGCTGGGGCGCCACCCTTTTTCCACGCCCATTTCCGTTATACGTCGTGTCATGCCATGATCGTTTCCATCAAAATGAAAACGGAAACGAGTAGCAGTCAGCTTTTCGACTTTAAGGATACCCGGAATTTTCTCTAATTCTTCTGTTTGTGGAGGATTCTCCAGGATAGTCACCAAAGTACTGGGGGCCATATAATTATTGAAATCACGGATAGTTCCGGAAAATACAACATTTCCATGTTCAATCATCTTAATTTCATCACAAGTGGCTTGTACTTCCGACAGGATATGAGTAGACAGCATCACTGCACGGTCTACCGCTATTTCTTTTATTAAATGACGGATTTCGACAATCTGATTCGGATCAAGTCCGTTGGTGGGTTCGTCCAGAACAACGAACAGCGGATTATGTACGATCGCCTGGGCAATACCGACACGTTGTTGATATCCACCAGACAAATTACTGATGAGACGTTTGCTATAGTGCATAATTCCACACTTTTCTTTCGCATAGTCAACGGCAGCTCTGATACTTTTAGACTCCATGTGCCTGAGTTGCGCACAGTAAACCAAGTACTCATCTACCGTAAAGTCAGCATACAAAGGAGGCTTTTGAGGAAGGAAGCCTATATATTTCTTGGCTTCGACCGGATTTTCTCTCAAACTGATACCATTTACAAATACTTCACCCTCTGTTTGGTTCAACACCCCACACATGATGTTCATAGTGGTTGACTTTCCTGCGCCATTAGACCCTAACAGACCAAAAACTCCTTTTTTCTTGATCTCCAGATTAATGTCCCGGATAGCCCATTGTACGCTGTAGCGATGTGAAAGGTGCTCTACCCTCACTATAGGTTCATCCATAATTTAAAAAGTTAAATACCCTAATAAAAATTAAACTCACGACAGGTTTAATTAGGCTATTATAAAAAAAGAATACGTGTTTTAACCTTGTGATGTTCTTGTTTATAAATTCCTAAAAAACTTTGCGAAAGTATAAACCTTTATATTTATACGCAAATTTTTCAGGAAGACATTTTTTACGGGCAATTTGCTAAAAAACGAAAGAAATGACATATAGTTAGCACTATCTACTCTAAATTCGCACTAATAGCCTTGCCTTTATTTTAAAAAGCGACAATAATCAGACATTTCGACTCTAAAAGTCAAATAACCACAAACACAATTTTAACTTTATTTAAATCTTAAGCAAAGTTTTACGAGTTTTAATAAATTGATTCTAAAATTCGAATACCAATTAACAGATAAAACAATCCCGAATTCTCCTGCTATCAATTATCACAGCCCTGCAGAAAGTTAACTTTCTTTTACACTATATTCAATTAAACCTTTCCTGAAAGGTATCGTCTAATCATCAGAAGATATTATATAACATGCTATATATACTATACTAAACCA